>Ga0304729_1000341_pt1 | contig 34669 bp, 32 predicted proteins | sample C_131016_MF_Meta_FD_190475 | JGI IMG/M metagenome (GOLD analysis project Ga0304729, IMG submission 190475) | Freshwater microbial communities from Lake Croche, Canada to study carbon cycling - C_131016_MF_MetaG (v2) (version 2) | ecosystem: Environmental > Aquatic > Freshwater > Lake | place... | reverse complement strand
TAAAAATGGCTCCAGCGGTAGGATTTGAACCTACGACCAATCGGTTAACAGCCGACCGCTCTACCACTGAGCTACGCTGGATCAATGGAACAAAAAATCAAACACCGACACATCCCCCGCTGCAATCAAAAAAACATTCCAAAGAGAGCAAAAAGGGCGCCACTCATGGAGCCGAAAGAATTTTCTCAAGGCTTATCATGATCTCAGAAGTCGAATGGGCGTCATGCCATTGCAGATTGCTTGAGGATTTCTTGGGAAGAACCCAGTGCTGACGATCGCTTCTGGTCCAAGGAGCGAACATACCCTGATGAAGGCCTGAAAACAGAATCAAGGTTCGGCAATCAAGCGCTGTCGCGCCATGTGCTGCGGCGGTATCGACGGTTAAAATACAGCCAGCACCGGCCAAGAGATCGATGAATCCCTGCAGATCATCGGCTATCAGGACAGTCGTCTTGATCTTCGTCTCAGGAAGGGCCTTTCGGATCATGGCTCCAAAGGCTTCCAAGGATTGGCGTTGATCTGCGGAGCCTGTCAGCACGAGGTTCTGAAGTCTGGGCACCCTTTCTTGAGCATCGAGCAGTACAAAGAGCTCGATCCAGCGATCTTCGGGAAAGTTTTTCCAGATGTCGCTGGAGTAGGGTGCACAGACGAAGTAGGGGGAATAAAGAGAGCCAATCGGGGAAGGATTCACCGCTTTCAATTCGGGCCAGATCTCACTTGGATCAACGTTTCGGCTAAGTGCTGCCGAGACAAGCAGACAGTGTGCTTCTAACTCGCTCGGAATCCCAGGGCTTGCCTCGGGATAATCCGCAATCTCCGTTGAAAAAATGGCAGCCATTGAGTTCTCCGTCCAACGCCGGACCAGACGCCCATTTCCTAAAAGAAGATTCGAGGCCATGAACCTCCTCCCAGCCCGCATACTGTAGAAAAGAAAGCTCTGCAGATAGTCCCGCATATGACGAAGTGAGATCGCAGTATCCACTCGTATCCCTAGGAGTTTGAGCCACGAGGGGAAGCAGCGAAGACAGTTGGCAACAAAGACATTCAGAATAACCCGTTGCTTCCGGATCGGCAGAATCACGATCTCTGCCTTGGGAAACTGACCTCTCACAACCGACTCCAGGAGTGGGAGCACCGCAATGGTCAGATTCTCCTCACCAAACTCCCGCGCCATGAGACGCACCACTCCCGAGGCCAGAAAAAAGTCTCCGATCCCGTCAGGCTTGAAAATAAAACAGCGAGGCACCTTCAGTAAACAGGCGATTACCCGTTATTGTTTTCAGTCGTGTTGCGTTGGCGCTGCAACCAGACCTTGGAGACGCTTTTAATGCGCGTAAGTAGATAATAAACGGTCTGACTTCTCAGACGGACAAGTTCAGCGCCGACGATCTTAGGAACAAAATCAGCAGGAATTTCCAGAATGTCCGTCGGGGAAACTCCCTCAAGCCCCTTGCAGAGGATTGAACTCATGGCCCGTGTCAGTGTCTGGACCTGGGGGCCGAGAGATATCCTGAAGTGGGCACCTCCCTGCTCGTCGAGCCGGAGATAAATCGCCACGGTGTCGGTGCACTCCTCGTCCTTGCGAACATCCTCAAGATCAAACGTCTCTCCATCCCTCGGTTCCTGGGACTTTGCCTGATCGGCATAGGCGATCAAGGTTTCGCGTTTCTCCGCATCGGGAAGACCCGAGAAAAGCTCAATGATCGCGGACAGCTTCGCAGGATAGGACATCGCAAGGATCTCTAGAGGGATTTTTCGATTGGCGCACCGACACGGTTCCCCCACTCCGTCCAAGAGCCGTCATAGTTGCGCACCTTATCAAATCCCAAGAGATAGTTCAGCACGAACCACGTGTGACTGGATCGTTCGCCAATCCTGCAATACGCGATGATCTGGTCATCAGGCTTGAGACCAAGATCAGTCTGGTAGATCTTGCGAAGTTCCTCGGCACTCTTGAAAGTCGCGTCGTTATTCACAGCCTGCTTCCAAGGGATGCCATAGGCTCCCGGAATATGACCACCGCGTAGCACACCCTCCTGGGGATATTCCGGCATATGGGTCACCAGTCCCCTGAATTCACCCGGGGAGCGGACATCGATGAGAGGAAGGTTGCCACGGCTCTGCGCAAGGGCGTCGTCATAGAAGGCCCGAATTTCGGCATCACGTCGCTTTGAGGGCGCTGGATAGTCCATCTTCTCATAATGGGGAACTTCACGGGTCAGAGGTCTTCCCTCTTCGATCCACTTGTCGCGTCCTCCGTCCATGATCTTGACCTTTTCATGACCGAAAAGGCGGAAGACCCAGAGCGCGTAGCAGGACCACCAGTTGGATTTGTCTCCGTAGAATATGCAGGTTGTTTCCGGGGTGATCCCATTCCTCGAGCAGAGAGCAGCAAAGGCCTCGGGCTGAATGTAATCACGTATCGTGTGATCCTGCAGATCGCGCTGCCAATCTATATGCACGGCTCCCGGAACATGCCCCATATCATAAAGAAGGATATCCTCGTTGCTTTCGATGATCCGGATACCGGGATCCTTGAGATGGTCGGCTATCCATGACGTTGTGACGAGTGCATCGGGATGCGCGTAATTGCTGTCTATACTCATCTAATCATTTTAAACGCTTATGGGAATGGGGTCAAACCCCCTCCTCCATCGGCAAGAAACAAAAAACGGGCGCCGAATTTCTTCGGCGTCCGTATCTTCGGGGAGGAAATTTTTGGAAACGCTTATTTCTTCTTCTTCAGGAGAGGAAGACCGGTACGCTCGTTCTCGGAGATTTCATAACCTGCGGGAAGTGCATCGATAGCACCTTCCTTGGCCTCACCACCGAAGTAGTAAAGGGTCACTTTCTGACCGCCACGAAGTTCCTGGAGGCGTTGATGAAGGAAATAGGTTTTGCCGCTTTTCTTGCTGACTGCGCTGAATGACATGTTATTGGGTCCTTTCGTTGGTTGGGGGTTGCTTGATGGTGATTGATTAGATGAGTCCAGCTTTAGAGAGAGTGGCGTGAGCACCATTCTTTGAAATGGTTTTTAGGGCACGGGCCGTGACCTTGACCGACACAAATTTCTTGAGTTCGGGAACCCAGATCCGCTTGTTGCGAAGGTTCGGTGTGAAATAACGGGCCGTCACTGCAGTGACATGCATACCGATACCACCTTTTTTCTTGGCGAGACCTCTGCGGTGAATTTTAGAACCGCGCACGGGACGCGAACCGGTAATGAAGCACTTTCTGGACATAATGAAAATAGTTGAGATGTTGATATGGTCAGTTGTCATCCTCGGGGTCAAGGATTTTTGAGACGATTTTCGCTTTAGGAAAGCGTCGACGTGATAATTTCCTTCTGCCGGACGACCAACTCGGAGATCCCTCGGCGTCCATAGTCCAGCATCGTGGCCAACTGGGCATCACCGAAGACATTCTCCTCACCCGAGGCCTGCAACTCAATAAACTCCAGATCTCCTGTCATCACGAGATTCAGATCAACTTCGGCATCCCTATCCTCGGGATAATCCAGATCGAGAAGAACCTCGGAACCGACAACGCCAACGCTCACGGCAGCGATCTGTCGCGACACGGGGCTCTTGGCGAGTTTGCCCTCCCTGACCAATTTGTTGCAGGCAAGAGCTATGGCGACGCTAGCACCGGTGATGGATGCCGTACGTGTCCCTCCATCGGCTTGAAGGACATCGCAATCGACCCAGAGAGTTCTGGAACCCAGTCCCTCAAGGTCGATTCCAGCGCGAAGGGATCTGCCAATGAGTCTCTGGATCTCCGTGGACCTTCCGTCGATCTTACCGCGGGAGCTATCGCGCTGCTTTCTAGGTGCGGTGGAATAAGGTAGCATCGAGTACTCGGCGGTCAGCCACCCGCCTGTTACACCCTGCTCTTTCATCCAACGAGGCACACCCTCCTCAATGCTGGCTGCACAGAGAACCTGAGTGCGCCCGAAGGAAATCAGCACGGAGCCTGAAGCTTGGGGCGCGATATCGGTCTGAAAGGTAACTTCCCTGAGTTTGTCGGAAGCTCTATTGTTGGAGCGTGAGCGTGCAGTCATGGAGCCGGAGGGTTACCGCTACTGCTTCGGAGTGCAAGAAGATCCTCTTGGGGTCAAGTCACCTCAGAAGAGGATTATCCCTGATCGGCTGATGCGCACCAAGTGCAGGAAGCACCCTTGTCTGAATCATCTGGGCCATCGAGGGATCACCGGAATGCTCATAGGCGGATGCCGCCATTGTGGCAACCCGAGTGGCTTCATCAAAAGTGCCGCATTCGGCTAAGGCCGCGGCATACGTGAGAAGAAAGAGTGGAACCTGCGCGTTCGTGGCTTCAACGATCTGTTTAGAAAGGGCAGAAGCTTCCTGGCCGTTGCGGATCGTACCATCGGGGTATGTTGCAAGCAACCAGGCCAGCGAGCGCTGGTCCTGCAGGTCTCCCGGGTCGATCTGCATCGCAAGTCGGTAAACTTGAGCTGCCTTTGCCGGTTCGCCATTCATCAGCAGCGCCGCTGCTAGGTTGCGCGCTGCCCCAGTTGTCGCCCTCACCTGGAGGGACTGCTGGAACTCCTGGATCGCTTCCTGACGGCGTCCCATTTTCAAGAGGGTGAGGGCCATGTCATTGTAGGCCTCGGCATTCGAGGGACGCAGGTGGATCGCCTCTAGGAACTCCTTCAGGGCCTCGGGAAGTCTCCCCTGGGCATCCAGCGTGCAGGCATAATTATGGCGAGACTTCCAGCTGCTCGGATTGCGGTCCAGCGTCGCAGGAAAGAAAAACTCGCCGGCTTCCCATTGCGGCATCTGAAGCAGCGACAAGATTGTCCAAAAGGGAAGAAAAACAGCTGCCAGAAGAATGGCAATCCGCGGACGTGCATCGCTGATCAGCATGGCAAAGGCCAGTGCCGGCCCCAGCATGCCGAGATAGAGATATCGGTCGCTAACCGTTGATACTACCTGGAAGTTGAAAGGGATAAGACCCAGCGTTGGAAGAACTCCGATGACCATCAGCGTGGCCGGAAGCAGGTAAGGACGGAGTTTTTTGAAGAATGCCAGCAGGAGTACGAGGAGGGTTGGAATCAGCCAGCTCAAGTAGAGAATGCCTGCCTGCATCAGGGAGTTAGGGGAACGCCCATAATCAGCACACAGTCCCCAGGGATCCGCAGGCCAGAGAAGTTTCCAGATGTAAAAGGAGACCGCGTCACCAGCCACCAGAGGCCTCGCCCAGAGAGGCACCAGTGAACAAGCAAGTTCCGCAGCCGGCTGTGCCTTGGACGTCATCATCACCTCCAGAACAGCTGCGATGAACCAGGGAATCAGCCAGAGAAGGGGCTTGAGCGAACGTCCCCTGATCCGTAAAAGCCAGAAGCCGCAGAGAAGTGCCAGAGCTGGCGTAACAACGCTCCCCGGCTTCGAACCGAAGGCCAAGAGCAGTAGAAAGGTGGCCGCAGCGTATCGGAAGGCCTGCCGGGTATTTCTTCCGGAATGATCGAGCCATGAAAGGAAAAGAGCTAAAGCAGCAAGGGAAAATGCACCGCCCAGAAGATCTCGCAATCCCGAGACCCAGGCGACCGCCTCGACCTGGATCGGATGAAGACCGAAAGCAAGGGCTCCAGACGCGGATGCAAGCAGAACGCGTGGTGAAGTGATCGAAGTCGTATGAAAAGTAGAAACCCGCGCACCCAGCATTCTACGAACAATGAGAAAAACCATGCCTGTGGAGAGCAGGTGAGTGATAAGATTTGTCCCGTGGAAAAGCGCAGCATTGATCGGCCCGAAACTGATGCTTGTCCCGGCCACGACACGGGATAGGGCGACAAGTCCGGCCCAAACGGAATAAGTGACGGGAATATAGAGTTGCTGGAATGGAGCCTTCCAAAAGGTGGCTACGCTTCCCCACGAAAGCGGCGCATAGAGGGGATTCCGATGGATATTGGTGTCGTCGTCCCAGAACGGCAGAAAATGGAAGCTCAGGACCTGAGCATAGGTGGCAGCCACCGTGAGGAGCACAAGACCAAGGAGAAGACTTGAAAACCAAGTCCTGGAAGAGATCCAAACAAGAAATGATCGCAGTTCACTCATGATTGACCCGAGATGCATACAGTCGGAGGAGTCCGGTTGGCGAGCACCCGTTCCGCAACTCCTTTCAACCCTCCATTCGGTGCTAGATCGGGAATGGCAATGAAATCCGCAAGAGCTCCCGGGGAAAACTGCCCCAGTCTTCCGGCGCGACCGATCGCGGCAGCCGGGGCTATCGTCACCATACGAAGAATTTCGCCCGGATCCAGCATGGGGAAAGATTCGGACAGAGCCCTCATTTCAGCAAACATGTTGAGATCCTGATTGCTTGCCAGACTGTCAGTTCCCAAGAGGAGAGGAATCCCGCTTTCTCGGAAGAAATTCAGATCAAAGGGAGGTCGTTTGAAAAACTCATGGGTTCTGGGGCAATGAACCACGGGATATCGTCCAGCCGTGCGTTTTAGCAACTCCCGGTCGTTACTATCGAGCTGATTCATGTGAACAAGGATCGATCCCTCTGGAACAAGCTCCCTCCCCAGCACTGCTTGAATAGGGGTCATACCCTTACAATCTTCCATCGGACGCCCAATGGAGCATAAAAATTCGTAGAGAAGCCCCTCACCCTTCGTAAACATACTCATTTCCTCCTCGGACTCGGCCAGGTGCGTGCAGAGTGGAAGCTGATAGTTGAGAGCATAGGTCGAGGAGAGTTCGTAGAGCTCGCGGGAGACGGTATAGGGGGCGTGTGGCGAGATTCCGAACCCTCCTAACCCCTCACCCGCTTTCTCGAGGAAATAGATTGCCCCCGCCAAGGCCTCTGCTGATTGGAGGCGACTCCTCACATCCATGACTTCGAGAAACCACCAAACCCTGATCGGGGGTTCCAGAAGAAAGGGCACCAACTCTGGAAAGGACTCAATATTTAGAACCGTAGTACAGCCCCACTGTTGAAGTTCCTTCATTCCCGCTGCTATTGCATCCAGGTAATCCCTTTTGTCCAGGGAGCGACGCATGGCATTGAGACGCTGGATCCACTCCGAAAACGAGCCTTCTCCAAAGAGAGCGCCCCTCATCATCGTGTAGTCGAGATGGCAATGCGCATTGATCAGCCCGGGCATTAGGATTACCTCGCCGAGATCTTCCTTCGAGGCGCTGGGATACTCCCGAACCAGCTCCTTCCAGGTACCCACGCCAAGGATCTCGCCTCCCCTCACAGCAACGCCACCATTCTCAATGGGAGGCAAACTCATCGGCAGCACGCTTGCTCCCCTGTAGAGCCTTATTGCTTCTGAGGCTGGCATGGCGTGATGGAGACTAATCCTTCAGTCTTTGGTTCCTAAGTCCCTAGTACTTCTTGGGAAGATTACCCTTGGCAATCGGACGTGCCGCCGCGACCACCAGATTACAGAGTTCGCGGCAGATCAGCGGAATTCGATCAGTGGGAAGCGTGTCGAGGGAGAGCTTCTCGGCAGAAAGCCCTGAGAGGGGCTCCCCGGGCGTCAGATCCCAGAGAATGGTTCGGAGGCATCCTCCGTCGGAGGTGCAGCACTTCGCCACAAGTTTTTGGGCTTGATCGGGCTTCAATAATTGCGTGATCCGGTACATTCCCGTCTGACGGTCCAAGGTCTGACGAAGGCTCGTAGGCTGAAGGGACCCATTGAGGAAAGAAAGCCAGAGTCCAAGGGCTGCAGGATAAAAATATTCGATCGCCCGTTCCATCTCCTCGAGTGAGCCAAGCTTGATTAGCCAGCCACGCCTCAGGTTCGGTGCCGTTTTCAGGGGGCGGAACTCTTCTTGGGCATCATAACGAGCAATAAGCCTGGCATCAGTGGCTGAGTTAAAGAAATTAAGGTCTTCACGATCAGCGTCCTCGACGTGACGCAATGTGTAGTCAGGGCGCAGAAGAATCTGGCCGATCAGAAACCGGTTCGATTCAAGACACTGGGCTAGCAACTCACAGCAGGTTGAGGGTGCAACTGGCATCTTCCCTTAAAAAGAAATAAGGGAAAAAGATAAGGATCCCTTACCGGTGAGAACGACGTTTGACGTGAAGCTGCGCGAATGACCTAAGCAAGGAGGCCTGCACTGTGGCAAGTTCCTCACCGGAGAGAACCTTGTCACGCATTTCCTGTTCGGCACGGGCTACCGCTTCTTCGGCGGCCTTCTCGTCGATCTCCGCCTCGACGATCGCCATGTCTGTTAGAATGGAAACACGATCCGGTAGCACCTCCAGGAATCCTCCTCCCACGGCGAAGGAAAGTTCGCCATCTTCTGTGGTCACAATGACCTCCCCAGGAATAATTTCCGTCATGAGAGGCATATGGTCCGGCAGGATGCCGAGACCACCTTCCACCCCGGGAGCAATCACCATCTGCGCGCTTCCCGTGAAAACGCGAGCCTCCGGAGTGACGATCTCGAGTTGGAGAGAGCTCATTTAGGAATTCTTGGACGCTGCAATAACCTGGTCGATCCCACCCTTCATGTAGAAATCACCCTCGGGAATCTCATCCAATTTTCCTTCAAGGATCTCCTTGAATCCACGGATCGTGTCGGCGATCGCCACGTACTGACCTTTGGATCCGGTGAAGATTTCAGCAACGTGGAAAGGCTGGCTAAGGAAGCGCTGGATCTTTCGGGCACGATAAACGGTCAGCTTATCCTCGGGGGAAAGCTCGTCCATGCCGAGAATGGCGATGATGTCTTGGAGATCCTTGTAGCGCTGGAGCACCTTCTGGACGCCGCGGGCAACACCATAATGCTCCTCACCGACGATCTCTGGGGCAAGAGCCTTGGAGGTCGAAGCGAGAGGATCAACAGCAGGATAGATGCCCAACTCAGCGATGGAACGCTCGAGAACGATCGTGGAATCGAGGTGGGCAAATGTATTGGCGGGGGCGGGATCGGTCAGATCGTCCGCAGGGACATAGACAGCCTGGAAGGAGGTAATAGACCCATCCTTGGTCGAGGTGATGCGCTCCTGGAGAATGCCCATTTCTGAGGCCAGCGTCGGCTGATATCCGACAGCACTCGGCGTACGGCCAAGCAGCGCTGAGACCTCGGAACCGGCCTGCGAAAAGCGGAAAACATTATCGACGAAGAGCAACACATCCTGGTGTTTCTCATCACGGAAGTACTCGGCCATAGCCAGGGCCGTGAGGGCGACACGGAGACGAGCTCCCGGGGGCTCACTCATCTGTCCGTAGACAAGACCAACTTTGGAACCCTCCTCCAAGAAAATGAAGTTACCATCGGCATCCTTGACCGGGTGACCCTTTTCGTCCTTTTGGACAGCAATGACTCCAGACTCGATCATTTCACCATAGAGATCGTTTCCCTCACGGGTACGCTCACCGACACCGGCGAAGATGGAATAACCGCCGTGGCCCTTGGCGATGTTGTTGATGAGCTCCATGATAACGACGGTCTTGCCGACGCCCGCACCGCCGAAGGCACCGACCTTGCCACCCTTGGTGAAGGGACAGATCAGATCAATGACCTTGATACCCGTTTCCAGAACCTGTGCTTTGGTGTCCTGATCAACAAGTGGAGGAGCACTGCGGTGGATAGGAAGATACTTGTCCGCCTTGACAGGGCCACGCTCGTCGCAGGGCTCTCCAAGGACGTTGAAGATACGGCCGAGAACACCTTCACCGACAGGGACCGAAATTGGCTTACCAAGAGAACGGACCGGCATTCCGCGTTTGAGTCCCTCTGTCGAGGACATAGCGATGGCACGCACCCAGTTCTCTCCAAGATGCTGCTGGACCTCTAGGGTCACTTTGGCCGGTTTGCCGTCGACCGTATAGTCGACCTCAATGGCGTCATAGATCTTGGGCAGTTTGCCCTCCTTGGTGTTGAACTCGGCATCGATGACGGGGCCGATGATTTGAACGATGGTGCCTGTGTTGCTCATGAGCTTTTTTGTTGGGGTTATTGAATTTGGAAAAGGTTTGTTTCGGACTCTCGATGACAGATCTTTTTAGCTTTTACGCAAGGGCCATCTGGGCCGTTGTGATTTCGAGAAGTTCGGTGGTGATGCTTGCTTGACGGGCCTTGTTGTACTCAAGGGTGAGATCCTTCACGAGACTCTTCGCATTGTCAGTTGCGCTCTTCATCGCAACCATGCGAGCGCTCTGTTCGGAAGCGCGGGCATCGAGGATCATCTGGAATACCTCGAAGTGGAAAAAGTAAGGCAATACGGAATTGAGGACTTCATCCGCATCGGGTTCAAACAGAAACTGAGCTCCCGTTGTTGCCGTTGCGTTCATTATCAGCTGTTCACCGCCCGATGGGGATACTCCAGCGGCTTTATCATCCGTGATGGGGAGTAGTGTCACTAGGAGCGGCTTCTGAACCAGTGTGTTGACAAACTTCGGGTAGAGTACGTCGACGCGGTCGACCTCGCCGGAGAGGAACTTTTCCAGGCAGAACTTGGAAATCGCCTTGGTCTGAAGGAAGGTGGGATTGTCGGGCAGTGCGAAATCAGCGATCATGTTGCGCCCTGTTCTTGCCAGAAAAGAGGCGCCCTTCTTTCCAGAGGCAACGAAGAGAGTTTTCTCCTGTTCGAGCAACATCGCCTCTCGGAGGACGTTGGTATTAAGAGCACCGCAGAGTCCCTTGTCAGAGGTGACAAGTAGTACCAGCGTCTTCTTCACCGGCCGAACATCCAGTAGTGGATGGGAGTCCGCGCTTACCATGTCGCGTAGGGAAACAAGGACCCTGTTGAGAACCAGGGAGTAAGGATGTCCAGCCATGGCAGCCTGCTGAGCCTTGCGCATCTTGGATGCGGCGACCATCTGCATTGCCTTCGTAATCTGGGCAGTGTTCTTGACCGACTTGATGCGTCGGCGGATGTCGCGGGTATTAGCCATAAGCTACCAGTGTGAGTGATAGGGTTATCTTAGCGGAAAATTACTTTGAACTCCTCCAACGCCGCAGTCAGTTCTTTCTCGATCTCGGCATCCACGGCACCCTTCTTGAGGATAAGTGCGAGGAGGGACTCCTTGCGGGAGTTCAGGAACTGGGAAAGCTGATCCTGGAAGTCCTTAACCCGATCGACCGCAACCGCATCAAAGTACCCCTTCTGCATGGTCCAGAGGATGGAAACCTGAAGTTCCACGGCAAGCGGGTGATACTGGTGCTGCTTGAAGAGTTCCACGATGCGCCCTCCGCGATCGAGTTGAGATTTGGTACGGGCATCCAGATCACTGCCGAACTGGGAAAACGCGGCTAGCTCGCGGAACTGCGCAAGATCGCCCTTTAGCTTCCCGGCCACCTGCTTCATCGCCTTGATCTGTGCTGCGGAGCCGACACGGGAAACCGAGAGGCCGACAGAAATGGCTGGTCGGATACCCTGATAGAAGAGATCGGTCTCCAAGTAGATCTGACCGTCTGTGATCGAGATGACGTTTGTCGGGATGTAGGCCGACACGTCACCAGCCTGGGTCTCGATGATCGGAAGGGCTGTGAGGGATCCGTTGCCGGCCTTCTCACCAAGACGGGCGGAACGCTCTAGCAAACGGCTGTGAAGGTAGAAGACATCTCCGGGATAGGCTTCACGTCCCGACGGGCGTTTGAGAAGAAGAGAAATCTGACGATAAGCCACAGCATGCTTCGAGAGATCGTCAAAAACAATCAAGGCATCCATGCCATTATCCATGAACCACTCTCCCATGGCTGCGCCGGCAAAGGGGGCAAGGTACTGGTTCGAAGCACTGTCCGATGCTGGAGCGGAGACGATGATCGTGTACTGGAGGGCATTGTGGGAGGAGAGCGTGTCGACGACACGGGCGATGTTCGCATTCTTCTGACCAACTCCAACATAGATGCTGTAGATAGGACGGAAGGAAGGATCTCCGGAGGCCTCACCCGAGCGGTTGATGTTTGCCTGGTTGATGATCGTGTCGATGGCGATCGTCGTTTTACCAGTAGCTCGATCACCGATGATAAGCTCACGCTGACCGCGACCGATAGGAATCATCGCGTCGATGGACATGATGCCGGTGCAAAGAGGCTGACTAACGCTCTGACGCTTGATGATACCGGGAGCTGTCTTCTCGACGGGGTAGAAGGTCTTCGACTGGATGGGTCCCTTCCCGTCGATTGGCTGTCCGAGCGAGTCGACCACACGACCGAGAAGCTCTTTGCCGACCGGCACCTCAAGCAGCCGCCCAGTGGTCTTCACCTCGTCTCCCTCGGAGATCGACGTGTAATCGCCGAGAATAATGGCTCCGACCTCGGTTTCCTCGAGGTTCAGCGCGATGCCGTAGATCCCACCCGGGAACTCGAGCATCTCGTTAAGCATGACGCCGCCGAGTCCCTCGATGCGGGCGACACCGTCTCCGATCTCGCGGACAGTTCCGACATTGGATTTGGCAGCGGTTGCGTTGGAAAGACCGCTAATCTTTGCTTCAAGTTCTTGCAGGAGGTTGCTCATGGTTTGTGGGTGTTGAAAGGTGAGTTTTAGGAAGAGGAAAGGTTAACAGGCAATAGTGATGATTAGGAGTTCAGGGCTAAGAGACGGGAAAGTACCGAGGCGTCCCAGACTTCACTTCCGAGACGGATGCGAGCGCCGCCTATGAGTGCCGGATCGACTTTCACTTCGACCGTGACGGTTCCTCCATCCCGTTCTTGCAGGGACTTCAGAATCGAGTCGCGGGTTTCTTGGTCGAGAATGGCGGCACTTTCGATCACGGCGTGATGCCCGGCTGTCTCAAGTCGGATTAAGCGCGTAAACTCCCTAAGGATCTGAACCGAGTGACGCGGAGCGGCCTTCACCACAAGATCAGCGATGGAAAGTGCCTTGGCACTGTCCGTGCGACCAGAGTCAGCGAGTGACGACTCGAAGAGTTCCCTGGCCTTAAGTTTGGCATCCTTGGGGATCTGCATCGTGGTTGGTATGTTGAGAGTTTCTGGGAAAGCGGATCAAGATTCCCCTAGGAAGCGAGTTCCTTGGAGGCTTCCTCACTGAGGCGCTTCTGATCTTCGGGTGAGAGAACCTTGCCTGCGACTTGGGCCGTGGTCTTGACGACAAGAGAAACCATCTCGCGCTTTACTTCGTCGACCATGCGGTTGCGCTCGGAAGTAATTTCGTGACGAGCTCTTTCCACAATAGCGGCTGATTCCTTAACAGCCTTTTCCATCTCGCGTTGGGAAAATGCCTCATTGGTCTTACGTAATTCCTCGATCATCACCTGAGCGTCGTTATTGGCCTTCCGGAGAATCTCCTGATAACGGAGTTCCGCTTCGGCCAGCTGCTTCTTGATCTTCTCGGCGTTGAGTTGACCCTCCTCGATGCGCTTGCGACGCTCCTCAAGGATCTTCATGATCGGGGCGAAAGCGTAACGGCTCAGCACAAAATAAGCGATGAGGAAGAGGATAAGCTGAGCGATAAACTTCGGCCAAGTGACTCCGAAGCTGCTGCCAATCTGATCGAGAATTTGATGAATCATGTGTCTTGCGGTTCCTTTGTATTAGGACGGAGAGAAGAGATCACGGGTCACCCACTGGGGATGACCCGTGAAAATATGTGTTACTTGCCGGCGAAAAGACCGAAAATCAGTCCAAAGATACCCATGGCCTCGGAGAGTGCAATCGTCAGAAGACCGAAGACAAGAACCTTGGGCAGGGTTGCTGGATTGCGGCCGATCGCCTCGACCATGCGAGCTCCGATAAGACCGATGCCGATGGCTGCGCCGCCGCCGGCGAGACCGAAGGTGAGATTGCCGGATACTGGAATGGCCTCAGCGATGAGTGTGTGTAGCATGTGATATGGTGGTTTGGGTTGGTGTTGTTTTCCGACCGACGTCCGCGTCCTGCACGGTCCCGTCGATCAAAATGGTTTTTAATGCTGTTCCTCGTGAACGGTGGAGAGTTGGATGTAAACGATCATCAAGACAGTAAAAATCATGGCCTGAAGGAAGCCAACAAGGATTTCTAGGAAATAGAAGGGAATAGGAACAATGATGCCGAGTATTGAAGAAAGCCACTGGGGGGCATGGAGAAGACTACCGATATTGATCATGGTAGACATCAGATTTTCACCAGCCGAGACGTTACCGTAGAGACGGAAGGAGAGAGAGATGGGGCGTACCAGAATGGAGACAACCTCCAACAGGCCGATAAAAAGAAAGAGAGGAACTAAAAAGAGGAGGATCGGACCGCTCATCCCCCCCTTCACCCCGAAGAGTTCCTTGAGAAAGGCCACAGGACCAGTTACCTGCATCGTCCAAAAAAACCAAAGAGTCATCGAGACGGCGGTCAGGGCCAGAGTCATGTTGAGGTCGGCCGTGGTGCCGCGAAGTAGAGGAGTGAACTCCGTCTCACCGTTATGGTTATGGAACCAGCCAATCGAACCCACACCGGGAAAGAGACCGGACCAATCGGCCAGGCAGATAAAAAGGAAAAGACTGGCGAGAAGAGGGAATGCCTTGACGGTCATTTTGTGACCCAGAATCCCCTCAACAGCACCATAAGCACCTTCAACGATGGCTTCCAAAAAGTTCTGACCCTGGCCGGGAATCACCTGCATGTTGCGGGTACATTTACGAACGACCCAGATGATGACTCCAACCACGATTGCGGTTAACAAAATCGAGTTGGTCAGCCAGCCAAGAAAGGAGTCCTTAAGAAACCCGGGTGACTCTGCGGAGAGTTCGGCGCTGGCAATCAGAGAAAGAGGGAAAACCATGTTTGGAAAGTCGGTGCCCTTGCAAAAAAGGGAACTGGATAACACCGAAGTATTGCGTATCTGGCAAGTGCTTTTTGGGAGCTTGTGAAAGTTTTCACAAGCAAATCAGAAAATCCTAAGATTGTGGCGAACCGGATTTCAGGAACTTTTCCAATTTCGGATCCGCCCTGTACTCATCGAAAGCGGTATCCTTCATCAGTTCCTTGAAAATACGGGGGGAATAAAACCCTCTTGCTCGTTCAAGGAAATGAACGGCATCCGATCCCGATTTGTTCTGCAGGGCGCTGAGGGCAGCTCCCATCGCCTGTTCTCCGGACATCGAGGTAGTTGTTGCAAGCGAAGGAGTCTCTTTAGCGGGTTGATCCTGGAGTTTCGTCAGAATCTCCTTCGCGGAGAGAAGGGAGATATTGTCATCAAGATCAGCACGGATCACCGCCTTGTGCAGGAGGTCAGCAGCGGTACGATAGCTTCCCCGTTGACGATGAATTTCAGCCCATTTGACGTAGAAGGAAGCAGTGGTAGGGTGAGTCGATGCATACCGACGCAGCTCAGATTCGGCCGTCACGAGTGGATCCGTTATTTGTCCTCCATTGGGTCCTCGCTGATCCTTGTTTTTATAGGATTCTTCAAGGGTGATAAGAGCCATCAGGACACGTGCCTCGGCATTCATTTCGTTCTTGGAAATGGCATGCTCCAGGGATTCTTTTGCGAGAGTGAGCTCACCCGCTTGAAGCGCGGAATTGCCTACCAGAAAATCGATGCCCGGGAATGTAGCCTGGGCCTCCTGGACTTTTTGAAAATTCAGGAAAGCTTTGTGGAAATCTCCGCCACTCAGTTCAGCAAAACCGGAATCCACCAGGGCATCCGATTCTGCCGAAGGGAGAACCTCTTCGTATATCGGGGCCGACACATCGGCCTTGGCCGAAGTTGCTGAATTCGTGCCGAACCAATAACCACCAAAGGATGCGAATCCCACAATTAGGATAAAGCAGCTTATCACCATAATGCGCTTGGTATCAAATCGCTTCGAAGACCTTCCCTTACCCCTAGACCGACCCTTGGCACGGGAAGCAGTCTTCTCAATCAGACCTTTTCGGGAATTACGATCTGAGCGTCGACGGCGCCTAGGCTGAGGTTCTACCTGAGATAACTTAGAAGCGGTTTCCTCACCATGTGTTCCATTAGGGCTCAACTCATCACTGGCTTCTTCCGGGGATTCAGGATTGTTCATGGGTCATGAGAGAGAGATTTTACTTTCGTGAAACCGATCTGAGAATTTAAAGACAGAAGCAGCCCCAAGAGCGATTTTTTTGTTTCCGGTTTGCGGACAATGACAAGTCCGAGTAATTAATGATTGCTCTGAACCGCTTGTCCAAGCAGACGCCGGACGGATCAAACCAACAACAATTCATCACCATCTCATCATGAGCAGCATACCAAAAGTTTTCGTCGCAGACCCGGTTTCCCAGCGTGGAGTGGAAGCCCTTGCCGAGGGAGGTGTCATCGAGGTCGTTGTAAAGACAGGACTCAAGGAGGAGGAACTGATCGCGATCATCCCCGAGTTTCAGGGCTTGGTAATCCGTAGCCAGACCAAGGTCACGCCGGCCGTTTTCGCAGCCGCTAAAAACCTCAAGGTTGTCGGCCGCGCCGGCGTTGGCATCGACAATGTGGACGTGGAAGCTGCCACCAAGCACGGCGTCATTGTCATGAATGCCCCAGGCGGCAACACGATCTCCACGGCCGAGCACGCCTTCTCACTCATGCTGGCGACCGCCCGCTTCATTCCCCAAGCTGATGCCAGCATGAAGGCCGGTAAGTGGGACCGCAAAAAGTTCGAAGGTGTCGAACTTCACGGCAAGACCCTCGCCATCCTCGGCATGGGCCGTATCGGTACCGAGGTGGCCCGCCGGGCGATCGCCTTCGGCATGAAAGTACTCGCCTACGATCCTTACATCTCTGCCAGCAAAGCAAAGTCCCTTCAGGTCGAGGTCGTCGACAAGGTGGATGACATCCTGCCTCAAGCAGATTTCATTACCGTCCACATGCCCCTGACCGAAGAGACCAAGCACATGATCGGCCGCAAGCAGCTCCCCCTGCTCAAGAAAGGCGTCCGCATTGTCAATTGCGCCCGCGGTGGACTAATTGACGAGGATGTCCTCGCTGAGGGACTCAAGAGCGGCCAGATCGGCGGTGCTGCCCTGGATGTCTTCGAGATTGAGCCCGTTCCTGCGGAATGGCCTCACCGCGATGTTCCGAACCTTGTTCTCACCCCTCACCTCGGCGCCTCCACGGCAGAGGCTCAGGAACTCGTAGGCATCGAGATTGCCGAGGCTGTCCGAGCTACCCTGCTCCAGGGTGAGATCCGCAACTCCGTCAATATGCCGAACATTGACGCCAAGACCATTTCTATACTCGGTCCCTGGATCGAATTGGGCGGCAAACTCGGGCTCTTTCTGGCGCAGATCGCACCCAAGCGCGCCGAGAAGCTTTCCATCCGCTTCAGCGGTCGCTTCGTCGAGCAAGATTTGACAGCCGTCACCCGTGAACTCATCACCGGATTCCTTCGTTATACCCATGGCAACGATGTCAATCCCGTCAATGCCCCCGCCATCCTTGCTAATTTGGGACTTGAAGTCATCGAAACACGCCAGAGCGAAGCGGGGGAATTCACCGATCTCATCGAGGCCTCCATTACCCAGGATGGCGTCACGGCATCCGTCGGCGGCACGCTTTACGGCTCCAAGCCGCGCATCGTCACGATCAACGGCCGCTTTGTCGAGGGAGTGCCCTCTGGCATCATCCTTCTTCTCGAGAACCGGGATCGCCCGGGCATCGTCGGCCATCTTGGAACCCTCCTCGGCCAGAACAAGGTCAATATCGCCAGCATGTCGCTGAGCCGCAATGAAGTCGGAGGCCAGGCACTGACACTGCTAAATCTCGACTCAGCACCAGACGAGACTCTGCTTGCCAAGGTGACATCAGACGCTGACATCTCGACCGCCAAGGTCATCCGTCTGTAAGCAGCATTCCTCGGCACCATGCCTGAATCTCCCGCCTTGATTCTCGCCGGAGATCTGGGCGGGACTAATTTTCGTGTGGCCGTCTTCCGCAACGACGCGGAGATGACCCGCCTGCATTTTGCGAAATTCCATAGCGCAGACCACTCCTCCCTCGAGGAAATGGTCGGTCTTTTTCTCAAGGATCTCAAACTGGAATCCCCGCTCAAGACAGGCTGCTTCGGCGTACCGGGACCCAACATCGCTGGCGTCGTCACGCCAAGTAACCTTGGCTGGAAAATCGAGGTCAATGCCCTCCCTAAACTCCTCGGCGTCCCACGCGTCGAGGTGCTGAACGACCTCGAATCGACGGCCTATGGGCTGGCGGCACTGCGTCAAACCGACCTTGCGCCACTCCAGACGGGTTCCGGTTCTCAGGCCGGGAACCAGTGCGTCATCGCTCCCGGAACAGGACTTGGTGAGGCAGGCCTCTTCTGGGACGGCACACGTCATACCCCCTGGGCTAGCGAAGGGGGCCATGCGGACTTTGCCCCCACGGACGAACTCCAGCACGATATGCTCAACTTCCTTCGGCGCGAATACGGCAGCGTCAGCTTCGAGCGGGTGGTCTCGGGCATGGGAATCGCCAACATCTACCGCTTTCTCCGCGACACGGGGTGTGGAGTCGAAAACCCTGAAATCGCCCTCGAGATGATGGAGCAGGATGGCCCGGAGGTCATCGACAGGCATTCCGCGGACGGATCGTGCCCACTCTGTATCTCAACAATGGATCTCTTTGTCAGGACGCTCGGCGCTGAGGCTTCCAATCTGGCACTAAAGACCATGGCCACGGGCGGAGTATTCCTTGGAGGGGGCATCCCTCCAAAGATCCTGCCGCTTCTCCGACGGCCACTCTTTATGGAAAGCTTCCTGAATAAAGGACGGCTCAGGGCACTCTTAGAGACGATGCCTATCAATGTCGTCCTGAATGACGAGACCGCACTTCTTGGCTCTGCAAGGAATGCCTTGCGCATGCTGGAGCGGTAGATTTTTTAACCTACTCCCAGGGTCAGCAAAGCACAGGCAAGAGGGATTCCGCTGCTTTCTGAATCAGTCTGGAAACAGGGAATTCGGGATGCGATAGCACCAACGGGACTCCACTGTCAGATGCGATCCTCAGCTCGGGGTCTAGGGGAAGCGACCCGAGAAATGGAACCCCTAGCCGGGTTGCTTCTCCGACACCACCGCCGCACCCGAAAATCTCGTGCCGTGTCGTATCACCCGGTGGCACGAAATAGGCCATGTTTTCAAGAATACCCAGGATCGGGACATTCGTTTTCTGAAACATGGAGACCGCCTTGCGTGCGTCAATCACCGCGACTTCCTGAGGCGTCGTGACGATCACAGCACCAGTCAGGGGGATCGTCTGGACGATGGTCAACTGGATATCCCCAGTTCCCGGCGGCAGATCGAGGATGAGCACATCGAGTTCTCCCCAAGCGACATTCCTCAGGAACTGCTGTGTATAACGCGTCACCATGGGGCCTCTCAGGACTGCTGGAGAATCCTGCTCGAGCAGAAGCCCCATCGACATAATCTTCATTCCATGATGTTCCGGAGGAATGATCATTCCCTGCTCGTCGGCAGATGGACGCTTACTGGCACCGCACATAAGCGCGACACTCGGGCCGTAAAGATCGCAGTCACAGAGCCCGACCTTGAGGCCTCCGGAAGCCAAGGCAGCCGCGAGATTCACCGAGAGGGTCGATTTGCCAACCCCTCCTTTTCCACTGGCTACAGCAATCACATGACGGATCCCGGGAATAGCAATAGGCCCCTGCCCCGAGGATTGGACCGGCGCTTGGACATCGATCAGAACCTTCGAGGAAATCCCCGGAAACGAAGCGCTGAGCACTTGAGTCACTCGGTTTCTCAACTCCGAAGCCACGCCAGTGTCATTCGTGGAGAGAACCATCTGGATAACTAGCTCATCTCCTACCGTGATCTCCCTCACCACGCCGAAGGAAACGATATCACGGGTGAATCCCGGATAGGGAATAGTGGAAAGGATTGTCCTGACCTCCTGCTCAGTGATGGATGATTGCGTCATATCTTCCAGACTTATCAGTTTTTTCTCAGATGGCTCGGTAAAATCCCAAGCTGTTCGCGGTACTTGGCAATAGTTCTGCGGGCAACCTTCAGTCCCCTCGCTTCCAATTCTGTGACGATTTCCTGATCGCTCAGTGTGGCACGGGGGGATTCCTTGTCCACCATGTCGCGGATTGCCCCCTTCACCATCTCATTACTGACTGCAGTGCCGTCGGAGTTCTGAAATCCAGGGGTGAAGAAATATCTCATCTCGAACAATCCCTGAGGCGTGTCCATGTATTTCCCGGAGACGGCGCGGCTGACCGTGGTGACATGCAGGCCTACGGCATCCGCGATCTGAGCCATGATAAGGGGTTTGAGAGCAGAGGCCCCCGTGCGGAAAAATTCCTCCTGCCGGGAAACGATTTGGTTCCCGATGGCAAGCAGGGTCTGCTGACGCTGCTGAAGGCTGCGTAGAAAAAACCGCGCTCCCTTGATCTTCTCGCGAAGGTACAGCAGCAGTTCTTCATTCTGCCCGCGCTCTGCAAGCAGCTCCTTGTAATCATTGCTGATCTTGAGGCGTGGAAGTTCATCCTCATTCAGACGGACCGAAAATCCTCCTTCAGCATCACCGCTCGTTTGCGGAACGACGATCAAGTCGGGAATGACACCCTGCTCATCAGCCGATGTGAAGGGATGTCCAGGCTTCGGGTCCAACGTTGCGATGTGCTGGGCGGCCACGGTGACATCAGCAACGGGGACACGGAGATCACGGGCGATCTCGTCATAGCGGTGACGGGCCAACTGAGGGAGATGATGACTGAGAATCCGAGCAGCAAGTCCATTTCCTTCATTCCGTCTCGAGAGCTGGAGAAGAAGGCAATCCGCGAGATCCGAGGCCGCCACTCCCGGAGGCTCGAATTCACGGACCTTTCTCAACACAACCTCCATGGGCGCCTCGGGAACTCCTGCCGCTCTAGCCAGATCCGAAACGCTCATTCTCAGATAGCCATCCTCATCCAGGCTTCCAGCAATGAGTTCGACAAGGTGTAGTTCTTCGGGAGTAAAACCCGCCGCCTGACTAATCACCAGATTCCTGAGCGTCGGCCTTGAGACTTGCGATTCAAAAAGAAATCTCCGTCGTTCCTCATCCTCCGCGGAATAGGTAGGTCGGGCTGAAGCCTGAGGCAGATAATCGCGCCACTCGTCCTGTAGGGAAAATTCATTATCTCTCGCCCTTCTATCACTCTCTTCTTTAGGAAGGGAATGGGGATGAGCATCCTCATCTGAATCAGTAGATCCCCCTAGAAGGTCTTCTTCTTCCAGAACGGGATTACTGGCTAACTCTGCGGCAATCATCTGACGAAGCTCTGCTACAGGAGTCTGCAGCAACTGGAGACTCTGCTGCATTTGCGGGGAAAGTGCCTGCTGTTGGGCAACACCCGCGATGAGTTCCATTCCAGCCATTACTTATTGATGAAACAGAGCTAATCAATTACAAGCAACTTTTGGGCCATTTCGTGAAATATTTCAACCTTTCACGCCAATTGAAGAATAAGCGAATATGCAGGCTGTAATGAATGGATGAAGGAGTTATCCTTCTAGGGAGCAACCAGCACACAAAGGAGGCGAAATTTATTATGACCATCACCAAGATCGCGGCGATCGTTGCGCTTGCAACGGCAGCCCTCAGCCTCGGCGCCTGCTGCCACAAACAATGCTGCCAGCAGCCTTGCCCCGCCACCGTCGGCAAGTGCAAGTAATTTAGGCAAAAGCGCCTTAGGCGCTTTTCTTCCCCCCTTATGGATTGCCGGGCCGTTCAGTCGGTCCGGCTTTTCATTTGCAGTAGCTCAGACATGAAAGCTCACAAACAGACGTCCCTTTCTCATGAACCTCCAAGAAGAGAGGCTTAGTCACTACATTCACCACGTCATTGTCTTTTAGAGCCCCGTGGGATGATCAAGAAAGCTCCAGGGAAGACATGCCTGAGTGGCAATAAGTGAAGCCAGGGCCTTCACCCCGAAGGTCTCCGTCGCATAGTGCCCGGCATAAAAGAGATTGATCCCCAGCTCTTCAGCGGCCGTGTAGCTCCAGTGGGGCCCCTCCCCTGTCACGAAGGCATCAACTCCAAGCGCCGCGGCCCGAGCCACCTCGCTGCCAGCCCCCCCGGTGACCACCAGAACAGTCTTGATGATCTTAGGACCGCCGGGAGCCAGATTCACGTGCCCACCTACAGCACCCGAGAGCAAGGATGCAAATGCATCCCTCGTCATCCCCTTAATTTTTCCGATTACTCCGACGCCCTGCCCCTTCATCTCCAGAGCCGGCTTGATAGCGGTCAGAGCAAGAGCCTTGGCCATCAGGACATTGTTCCCGAGCTTCGGATGCAGATCCAAGGGGAGATGCGAACTGTAGAGAGCAAGGTCACCGTTCAGGGCAGCCTTGATCTTGCGGTAATGGGCACCGGTCAGAGTCTGCACCCCGTTCCAGAAGATTCCGTGATGAACTAGCAGGAGCGTTCCGGGGACTCTAGAGGACTCGCAAATGACTTCCTCACAGGCATCCACAGCGGCAACGATCCTTGTGACTGCACCAGAGTTTTCGATCTGGAGACCATTCACAGCGCCTGGATAATCGTTGATTTCACCTGTTCGCAGGAGGTTGTCCATCGTCGAAACAATATGGGAAAGTGACTGAAGAGGTTTTTTCATGGAAAAGTTTTTTTACTTTGATGTGTAAAAGAAGTTTTTCCCCGGCCCGGCCTCAGGTAGCAAGGTTAGATGTTAAGAACAGGAATCGTCGGACTCCCCAACGTGGGCAAATCAACACTCTTCAACGCCCTCACCCGGAGCCGCAAGGCCGAGGCGGCAAACTTCCCCTTCTGCACCATTGAGCCGAACGTCGGCGTGGTGGACGTTCCCGACGCCCGGCTAGAGCGTCTGCGGGAACTTGCCTCCTCCGAGAAGGTCATCCCGGCAGCCATCGAAGTGGTCGATATCGCAGGCCTCGTGAAGGGCGCCAGCGAGGGAGAGGGATTGGGAAACAAGTTCCTGGCTCACATCCGCGAGGTCGATGCCATCATTCAGGTGGTCCGCTGCTTTGAGAACGAAGACATCCACCACGTAGCCGGATCAATCGATCCAGTCCGCGACATCGAGATCATCACGACGGAGCTGGTCCTTGCCGATATGGCCACCGTCCAGAAGCGGATCGAGCGCCAGACCAAGGCCGCCCGCACTGGTGATAAGGTTGCGAAAGCCGAGATCGAACTCGGTGAAAAACTTCTCCCTCACCTCAATGAAGGGAAACCCGCCAACACAGCTCAGATGTCGGATGACGAGAAGAAACTGCTGGCGGGCTTTTTCCTGCTCAGCGCCAAGCCCGTACTGTTTGCCACGAATGTCCGCGAGGAGGATCTCGCACCGCTTGAGCTAGGTGACTACTCCACCAATCCCCATGTGAAGGCAGTCGTCGAGTACGCTGCGACCCATCACGGCACCGGCACAGTCGTTGTCAGCGCCCAGATCGAGAGCGAACTTTCCGAACTTCCGCCCGAAGAGGCGAAGGAATATCTGGAGGGATTGGGTGTCTCCGACAGCGGCGTCGGCAAGCTCATCCGCGGGGCCTATGCCCTGCTGGGACTTCGCACCTACTTCACCTATGGGCCTAAGGAAACCCGCGCCTGGACCATCCGCTCAGGAGACAAAGCCCCCGCTGCCGCCGGCGTCATTCACAGCGATTTCGAGCGCGGCTTTATCGCCGCCGAGACCATGGCCTTTGCAGACCTGGACTCACTTGGTTCAGCTCCAAAGTGCCGCGAAGCGGGCAAACTCCGCATCGAGGGCAAGGAATACGAGGTCAAGGACGGCGACGTGATGGAATTCCGTTTCAATGTCTGATTGGAGAAGTTGAAGAGTTAAATAGTTGAAAAGATCAAGAGGACCTCTCTTCTGGAAGACTTTCTTCAGTTTCACGCTTCAACATTTTAACGCTTTTAACGATCCCATCCCCCTCCTCCTCAGGTTTCAAGTTTCAGCCTTCAGGTTTTATCCCCCTCCCCATGTCCCCCGATCCCCGCGAAGCCCTCCTTGCTCCCTACGCGCAAAAGGCTTCCGAAAGCGCAGGCCGTCTTCTCCCCGAAACAGAACATTCTTTCAGGTCTGCATTCCAACGCGATCGCGACCGGGTCGTTCACGGCACTTCCTTCCGCAGGCTTGATGGCAAAACACAAGTCTTCCTCAACGGCAAGGGTGATCATTACCGCACCCGCCTTACCCACACGATCGAGGTCGCCTCGGTCAGCAGGACCGTCGCCCGCGCCCTCGGCCTCAATGAGGATCTGGCTGAAGCGATCGCACTTGCCCATGACCTGGGACATCCACCGTTTGGCCATGCCGGAGAGGAGACCCTCGACCGACTCATGAAGGATCACGGAGGCTTCGATCACAACGAGCAGAGTCTGCGCGTCGTCGAAACCCTCGAGGAGAGCTACCCCCAGCATCACGGACTCAATCTCACCCATGAAGTGCTTGAGGGATTGAAAAAACATCACCTCGAACTCGTGGCCCCCGGCGGTTCGTGCCACCCGAGTCCCTCCCTGGAAGCCCAGGTAGCCAATATCGCCGATGAGATCGCCTACTACAGTCACGACCTCGAGGATGGACTCGCCTCCGGCCTTCTCTCCGAGGAGGACCTCCTGACCCTCGACCTCTGGCGCGAAGCCGATGCCAATGCATTGCAGGAATCCGGGGGAATGCTCGCCTCATCCGGGCCCCGTACCCATCGCAAATTCATCCTACGCTGCCTCATCAACCGGGAGGTCGAGGATCTCGTCTCCACAAGCCGTGCCTCCATTCTCGCTTCGGGTGTCTCCACTGTCCACGACGTGCGCTATCACCCGGCGCGTCTCATCGGCTACTCCGCGAAGCTGAAATCCCGGAATGCATCCCTCCGTCGCCATCTCTACGAAAAGTTTTACCGCCATCCCGAGGTGCATGGCGCCAATGAGAACGCCTGCCAGCAGATGGAGGCCGTCTTTGCCGACCTGATAAACCATCCCGAAAAACTCGGACTGCGCACCCTCACGCGTCGGGAACGCGACGGCTTGTACAGAGTCGTTGCCGATTATGTGGCAGGGATGACTGATTCGTACTTGCGCAGTCGCCACCAATCTCTCAACGGCTAATCCCTTGAACCTTCCCCATTCCCAAATTACTCTCTGAGCTTTCTTTCACGTCATGTCCACAGAAGCACCCCATCACACGATCGATGTCCCCTATCTCGCGCGTCTTGCACGGTTGGAAGTAACTCCCGAGGAGATCGAAATTTTCGGCCCTCAGCTTGGTCGTATTCTCGATCACGTGGAACAGATGAACAAACTCGACATCACAGGCATCGAGCCGACGGCGCATGCGATCACGGTCTTCGACGTGATCCGTGGGGATTCTGTTACGGAGAGTCTTCCCAAAAAGATGATCGTGGAGAATGCCCCGCACAACGCCAACGGACTCTTTGTTGTCCCCAAGGTTCTCGATTGATCATTCTCCTCGGTAGCCTTCCCCAACTCCTAGCTTCCATCTTCCAGTTTCTATTAGCATGTCCTCATTCACCCCTTTTCAAAGTATTGCGGCGACACGCCGGTTACTCCGTTCCAAGGAAATCTCACCCGTCGAGCTGCTTGAAGGTCTTGAGCAGCGCATCGCCTCCGTAGATTCCTCGATTGGCGCCTACATAGCACGTGATCTGGAAATAGCCAAGAAGGAGGCCGCTACAGCTGATCTCTCCAAGCCGCTCGGAGGCATTCCGATTGGGATCAAAGATGCCATCAGCGTCGCGGGACAGCCTCTTCAGTCGGCATCCCGGATTCTGGACGGGTACACGGCCCCTTACGATGCGACCGCTATCGCCCGTCTGCGTAGTGCGGGAGCCATTCCTTTCGGACGGATGAACATGGACGAATTCGCCATGGGATCCTCCACGGAGAACTCCGCTTTCCATCCGACCCGCAACCCATGGGACCTGAATCGCATTCCTGGTGGATCGAGCGGCGGTTCGGCAGCAGCGGTGGCTTCCGGAACGGCCCTTGCCACACTTGGATCCGACACCGGAGGATCGATCCGTCAGCCTGCAGCTCTCTGCGGTTGCGTGGGACTCAAGCCAACCTATGGCCGTGTCTCCCGCTATGGCCTGATCGCCTTTGCCTCCTCACTTGACCAGATCGGCCCCCTCACCTCGACCGTCGAGGATAGCGGCATCCTGCTCAATGCCATGGCGGGCAAGGATCCCCATGACTCGACCTCGCTGGAACTTCCCGATGAGGACTTCACCGCAGAGATCGGTCGTGACCTGAAAGGCCTGCGCGTCGGTGTGCCTAAGGAATACTTCGTGGATGGAATAGAGCCGGGTGTCCGCTCCTCCGTCGATGCCGCAATCCAACAGCTCGTCTCCCTTGGTGCCGAGCCCGTGGAGATCTCACTGCCTCACACCGAGTACGCCGTCGCTGTCTACTACATCATCGCCACTGCTGAGGCCTCGGCTAACCTGGCCCGCTTCGACGGAGTGCGTTACGGAAGACGCTCACCCGAGGCCAAGGACCTCCTCTCACTCTACGAGAAGACACGCGCCGAGGGATTCGGACGCGAGGTGAAACGCCGCATCATCCTGGGTACCTATGTGCTGAGCAGCGGCTACTACGATGCCTATTACCTGCGTGCTCAAAAGGTCAGGACCCTCATCCGTCGCGACTTCGACCAGGCCTTCACAAAGGTAGATGCCATTGTCTCGCCAACCTCTCCGGAAACCGCTTTCCGCCTGGGGGAAAAGACCGACGATCCGCTCAAGATGTACCTAGCCGACATCTTCACGATCGCAACGAACCTCGCCGGCATCTGCGGGCTGAGCCTCCCCTGCGGTTTTTCCAACCGTGACGGCGTCGACCTTCCCGTCGGCCTGCAACTTCTAGGACGTCCCTTCGGTGAGAGCCGGCTCCTCCGTATTGGCCACGCTTACGAACAGGCCACCGAGTGGCACAAGCGCAGGCCCGGACAAATAAGTTAAAAAGTTAGAACCGATGGAGGGTTAAAACACGATCATTCTGTTGTGATTCCCAATATCTACGGGTTGCCCTGTTTTCACAGAATTGTTTTTAGCACATTGTAATATTTCAACTTTTTAACCGCCCAGAGCCCTAGGGTTGGCAAAGTTTTTGCTCTTTTATTTCTGTTAGGTTGGATTTTTTGTCTCCAGAGGCAATTATCACCGCTAACTCTGATGGAACCAAATTACCTCAACGACGGCTTCGCCAAGATCGACCACGACCTTCGGGAACTCATGACCTGCCTGCAGGAGGTCCTCGGGGAACTCGGTGAGGAGGAGACTAGAAAACGCCTGCCCTGGCTAAACAACGAAGAATCTGAATCTGGGGGATCGAGGGGTCTCGAACAGGCTTACTCGATTGCCTTCCAGCTACTCAATATCGTCGAGGCGAATGCTGCGGAACGGACACGCCGCCAGCGCGAAATCCACGAGGGACTTGTCTCCGGACGCGGGCTATGGGGAGATCAGCTCTCTCGCCTTCTGCAGAAGGGCTGGACCCCCGAGGAGATCGCCGCCTATCTGCCGGGAGTCCGCGTGGAGCCGGTCTTCACAGCGCACCCGACGGAAGCTAAACGCGGCGCTGTTCTCGACCAGCACCGCCTGATCCATCAGCTCCTGGCGGAGAACGACCGTGATGACATTACTCCGAGCGAGAGACTCGAGATACGAAGAAAGATCAAGATCTGCCTAGAGAGACTTTGGAGAAGCGGAGAGATCTTCTTGGATCAGCCCGATGTGGCCGACGAAAGGCGTGCCGTGATGTTTTATCTCCGGGATATTCTTCCGGGAGTGGTCACGCGTCTCGATATGCGCCTACGCTGGGCATGGAATGAGCTTGGCTTTCCCCCTGAACTGATGGGAGGACCGGAGAGTCGTCCCCATCTCAGTTTCGGAACATGGGTCGGAGGGGACCGGGATGGACACCCTTTTGTCACCGCGAAGGTAACGGAGGAAACACTGAAAGACTTGCGTCTCAATGCCCTGATCGTCCTGCACCGCCAACTCGACACCCTCGCCGAGGCTCTTCCTCTCTCCAGTCATTTCCAGAAAGCCTCCCAGCAATTGCTCGATAGGGTAGCGGTGCTCCGCGGTGAGCTTGGCGCTTTGGGCGAGCAGATCACGGCACGCTATCCGGGTGAGCCATGGCGTCAGCTGGTACTGCTCATCCAGGGACGCCTCCCCCTGCAAATCGGTGCCGCAGACCGTGCCTGGATCGCCGAGTCCGGAGCACGCTATCGTCGCCCGGAAGAGGTTGCCGCCGACATCACCATCCTGCAGGAAAGCCTCGCGGAAGTCGGAGGCCAGCGTCTCATTCGCGAAACAGTCTGGCCGTTGCTACGGATCCTGGACGTCTTCGGATTTCATCTTGCTGAGCTCGATGTCAGGCAGAATAGCAACACGCACGATCTTGCGATGGCTCAGCTTCTGAAAGCGGCCAACATTCCCGACGGGGAGAACTTCCCCACATGGAGTGAAGAAAAGCGTCTTTCTTTCCTCCATGAGGAACTCCGCTCACCGCGACCCTTCCTGGGAGCGAACCATTATCTGGGACTCGGTGCCGAGGCCGATGCAGTTCTTAGCTGCTACGACACCCTACGCGAGCACATACGTGAACATGGTCGCGAGGGAGTCGGAGCCCTCATTGTCAGCATGACCCGTCAGCTTTCCGATCTGCTTGTCATTCCCATCCTAGCCCGCGAGGCCGGACTGACCGACTGGAAAGACAGTGTCCTCTCCTCACCCCTGCCTATCGTTCCGCTCTTTGAAACGCTCGACGATCTAGAGCGTAGCCCCTCACTGATCAGGGAGTTTCTGGCCGAACCTGTTGCCAAGGCCTCTCTCATTCACCGCGAAGGACGCCTACCGGTCCAGCAGGTGATGATCGGCTACAGCGACAGCAACAAGGATTGCGGAATTCTGGCCAGCCAGTGGGGACTTCATGAGGCACAGCAGGCCATGACCAGGGTCGCAGCCGAGTCAGATATCGCGCTGCGCTTCTTCCACGGACGAGGAGGTACCATCAGTCGCGGGGCTGGCCCCACTCACCTCTTCCTAGACGCCCTTCCTCCGGGCGCATTGCAAGGTGACCATCGGATGACAGAGCAGGGAGAGACGATCGCTCAGAAATACGCCGACATCTCGACGGCGACCTATCACTTGGAACTTCTACTAGCCGGCGTCACAGGCATCTCACTCGCTGGTAAGCGCCCGGGACGGGAAACCGGAACGTGCTCGCGTATTGCCGATGATCTGGCCAAGGCAAGCCGCAAGGCCTATCGGGCCCTGATCGACGCGCCTGGGTTCATCACCTTCTACGACCAGGCAACCCCGATCGACGCCCTGGAGTCGAGTCGTATCGGCTCACGCCCCAAGCGCCGTTCCGGCCAGCGTAGCCTAGCCGACCTGAGAGCTATCCCTTGGGTCTTCAGTTGGAACCAGTGCCGCTATTACTTGCCCGGCTGGTTCGGTGTTGGCAGCGCCCTGGAAACTCTGGAAAAGGAGCAACCGGAGCTTTTCATGACACTTCAGGCTGAGCTTAGGAACTACTCATTTCTGTATTATGTCCTCTCGAATGTGGAGACTAACATGGCTAGTGCCGATCTTCCGATCATGAAGGATTATGCGGCCCTCGTGACCGATAAGGAAATCCGCGAAAGAATCTTCAATATCATCTCCGAGGAATTTCAGCGCACCCAGGAACAGCTCCGTAAGGTCTTTGGAGGGAGTCTTGAGGAACGACGTCCCCGCATGGGTAAAACCCTCCAACTTCGCGCCCGAGCCCTAGCCCTTCTTCATGAGCAGCAGATCGCCACAATCAAGGAATGGCGGGCTGCACGCACGGAAAATCCAACCAAAGCGGATGACCTCCTTCCTCGCGTTCTACTCTCCATTAACGCCATTGCAAGTGGCTTAAGAACAACAGGATAGGAATTGTTTTTACTTATTAATAATCATAATATAAATTCTTCTCAGAGATGAATGTCGCCATAGTTGGCGGTGGCCCTGCGGGACTCATGGCGGCCGAAGTGGCCGCCACGTTCTTGGCTCAGGGAGCGAGCAGTTCAGGCCTGAAAGTCACTCTCTTTGAAGGAAAACCCTCCGTAGGGCGGAAATTCCTAGTAGCAGGCCATGGAGGCTTGAACCTAACCCATTCTGACAGCTTGGATCGGTTTGCCGAACAATACAAAGGTAGCTTCAAATTTGAAGAATGGACATCACTGCTGAACGACTTCAGTAATCAGGATACCCGTGACTGGGCTGCTGGGCTTGGGATTGAAACCTTTATCGGGACAAGCGGCAGGATTTTTCCAAAGGAGTTCAAGGCAACTCCACTATTGCGGAGTTGGATCCAAAGACTGCGCACTAGCGGAGTCAAATTCGAGGTGCGCCATTATTTACGGAACATCCATCCTCAGGATGGCCGGTTACAACTAGAGTTTTCTCATCCAGAGGGTATTAGAACATCGGCATTCGATGCGGTCATTCTTGCTCTTGGAGGATCATCATGGCCCAAAACCGGCTCTGATGCCCAATGGATCCCCCTGTTACAGGATCTAGGGATTTCCATCGCTCCCTTCCAAGCGGCCAACTGTGGATGGGAAACCAACTGGCATCCGGACATCATCCGATTGGCAGAGGGACAACCCTTGAAAAATATCGCGGCCACTGCGGGAAACAAAACTATCCAGGGGGAACTGATGATCACTTCCTATGGACTGGAAGGAGGAGCCATCTACCAATTAGGGCATTCCTTGAGATCGATGAGCCAACCGTTCATCACCTTAGATCTGAAGCCCACTTTTTCAGTTGAGGAATTAATGCAGAAATTATCCTCATATTCAGGTGATTTTATCAGCTTAGCCAAGAAGGCCTGGCGCCTCGGTAATGCTGCTCATAACCTCCTCAACACCTTAGCTACCGATGAAGCAAGAGCTGATCACTATTCCTTGGCCATTTTTGCCAAGGCCCTCCCGATCCAACTCACTGGCCCTAGGCCGATCGCCGAAGCCATTTCCTCAGCAGGTGGCATCCGGTATTCGGAATTGAATGATGACTTGATGATTAAAAAACACCCTGGCCTCTTTGTCGCAGGTGAAATGATAGACTGGGAGGCCCCCACGGGTGGCTATCTCCTGCAAGGTTGCTTCGCGACAGGTGCACGGGCAGCACAAGGCACCCTCCGGTATCTGAGCTCTGAAACCCGGCCCGTATCCGCAGGCTCGCTTTCCGTTTAATTTCCTACCTCAATCAGCATAGAGTCACAGGATGAATTCCTACCTTATCGCCTCGATGGCCTTTCTCTGCATTTTTGGAGGGGCCTTGGGCGGAATGTTTGCCCAGCGCTTTATTCCCTCTCACCACCTCAGCAAGGATTCCCAGGATAGCGTGAAGCTAGGCGCGGGCCTCATCGCTACTATGGCAGCCTTGATCCTAGGCCTCTTAGTCTCTTCCTCCAAAGGAACCTACGACAGGGTGAATTCCCTTATCAATGAGGCCGCAGCCAACGCAATCAACCTTAATCAAACACTCGGCAATTTAGGGCCAGAGGCAGTTCCTATTCATCAGATGCTGCTCGAGCGAGTCACCACAATTCGCAATGACATTTGGCCGGAAGACGCCAAAGCCCGGACAAAGAGCTATGAAATCTTCAAGAAGCAAACCACCGTACTGACAATGACCAAAATGATAACGGCACTCACATCGGACACCCAAGAATCCTTCCAACTGAGAAGCATCGCCCTTCAGACATTAACGGACCTCAATCGTGAGCGCTGGCAGATTGCCGTGGAGTCTTCCTCTAAACTCCCATTGAAACTCGTGGTGATCCCGGTCTTATGGATCACCTTCCTGACGTTCGTGTATGGACTCTTCGCTCCTAGAAATGGAACTGTCGCCATAGTGCTTTTTTTCTGTTCCGTCAGTATCGCAGGAGCCATCTACCTGATCTGCGAAATGAGCATGCCTCTGGACGGCTCCATTAAAATTCCTAGCGACCCCTTCGATACGGCCATTGAACTGATCGGCAAGTAAGGCTTCTCTAGAGCGCTGCTGCCTTACTGCTCGTGGTAGTTGTGCAATAATCCACCATCCACGACAAAGGTGGCCCCGGTGACATAGGATGCATCATCGGAGGCTAGGAAAGCGGCAATTCCCGAAACATCCTCCGGTTTGCCAAGACGTCCGAGCGGTATCTTCGACTCGAGCAGGGCTAGCAGCTGGGGGTTGTTGAGCAGGGACGTATTGATCGGGGTCGCGATGGCGCCGGGAGCGATGTTGTTGACAGTGATCCCGAGCGGGCCGAGTTCTACGGCAAGATCGCGACAGAGCATCTTCAAGGCTCCCTTGCCGGCGCAATAGGTGGAGAAGTGAGGGAAAGGGAGCTCCTCGTGCACGGAGCTGATATTGATGACACGGCCGGGACGGTTCGTGGCACGCAAGTGGTTCACGAAGTCCTGAGTAATAAAAAATGTCCCACGCAGATTGATCTGCAGGACGAAATCAAAGTCCTCCTCCGTGACATCCCAGAAGTCGGCATGTTTCTCGACGCCAGCGTTGTTTACCAGGATATCGATCTTACCCATCTTCTCTACTCCCTCGGCAATAACGCGGCGATCATCCTCCGTATTGGCTAGATCCCCCTGAATCATGTGTACCCTTCGGCCCAGCGCCGTAATGGCATCAGCGGTCTCCTGGGCGCTCTGGCCCAAGGTACGATCATCCACAATGATGTCGGCTCCTTCCTGAGCGAGACGAATGGCAATGGCCTGCCCGATCCCTTGGGCGCTACCTGTAACGAGTGCTGTTTTTCCTTCGAGTTTCATCAGTATTTGAATGGTTGGTTATTAAATAAAAGTAACAGGAAGAAGTCTGATCTCGCGAAAGGATTCAAGGAGTATAACGAAACTATCGCAACAGAGGCCTCGTCGAAGAAATATCAGATATCGTTGGCCAGCAATTCTGCCACCAAGGCAGTCCAACCTGTCTGATGGGAGGCTCCGAGGCCTTTGCCTGTTTCCCCATGGAAATATTCATTAAAGAGAACAAGATTCTTCCAGTGCGGGTCATTGGCATAGCGAACATCACACCCATGGCAGGGCCGGTTGCCCGACTCATCCGGGAGAAAGATGGAAGAGACCCTCTCTGCAAGAAGTCGAGCGGCTTCACCGAGAGTGATCCAGTTGCCGGAGCGGGTTGGAAATTCCACTTTGAAACTATCGCCATAGAAATGGTTGTAGGTCTCGAGGGACTTGATGATCATGAAGTTGATCGGCATCCAGACGGGTCCTCGCCAGTTCGAGTTACCACCGAACATGCCGGTCTTCCCCTCACCCGGTTCATAATCAACCGAGTAGACTTGGCCGTTCACCGTGTAGGTGTAGGGGTGTTTCTCGTGGTACTTGGAGACAGAGCGAATGCCGTGCGGCGACAGGAATTCCTCCTCGTCGAACATGTACCAGAGGATTTTTTCCAGGCGTTTTCTCGGAGTGACGGTCAACAGATGGAGTCCGTCGGGATCATGGCTGGCGGGCCCGTTGATTTCCAAAAGCGTAGCAGCAAGCCTAGGCCTGTTTTTAATGAACCATTGAAGACGATTCTTGTATCCCGGATTCATGTTCCGTTGCTCTGGTGTCACATAACTGGTGGCAAACATCGGGATGAATCCGACGATCGAGCGAACCTTGATGGGGATGCTTTGCTCACCGAGCTGAAGATGGTCGTAGTAAAAGCCGTCCTCATCGTCCCAGAGACCTGTCCCACCGAACTCATTCATCGCCTCGACGATGCGGGCAAAATGGGTGATGAATTTCGTGCCCATGTCGGCATAGACGGGATTATGCACGGCGAGTTCCAGCGACATTCGCAGCATCGTCAGGCAGTAGAAGGCCATCCACGAGGAGCCGTCCGCCTGCTTTAGTACTCCACCGGTGGGTAGCGGCCTGGAGCGGTCGAACACCGAGATATTATCGAAGCCCAGAAATCCACCCTCGAAAAGATTGTTCCCATTGCTGTCTTTCCGGTTCACCCACCAGGTGAAATTGATCAGGAGTTTCTGGAAAACCTTCTCTAGAAAGTCGTTGTCGGGCACCCCAGCCAGAACTCCCTGATAATAAAGTCGGAGCGCTGCCCAGGCATGAACTGGAGGATTCACATCGGAGAAGTTCCACTCGTAAGCGGGCATCTGGCCGTTCGGATGTGTGTACCACTCTCGGAGGAGTAGGATCAGCTGATCCTTGCAGTAGACTGGATCGACTCTTCCAAGCGCTGCTGTGTGAAAGGCGAGATCCCATGAGCAGTAGTAGGGATATTCCCACGTGTCGGGCATCGAGATGACATCCCGGTTGAAGATGTTCTCCCAATTCTCATTGCGCACCGAATGTCCGGGGGGGGGAGGAGGCTCCGTGGAATCCCCCTTCGCCCACTCGCTCTGAACCAGATTGTAAAATTGTTTCGACCAAAGAAGTCCCGCATAAGCCTGACGGGTAACATTCTTCTGCTCGGCGCTCAGTGAGGGGGCGAGCTTGCTGCTGTAGAACTCTTCCGCATCCTCAATTCTTGCCGCAAAAATATCCTCAAAACTGTCGTCCAGCGGCACACCTTGCGCCGCTCCCTTCTCCGTTAACCGCATTCTAAGCACGACGGAATCTCCCGCCGGAATCGTGAGGTTATAACGGCCGGCGGTCTTAGTGCCGAATTGCTCCGGGTTGACCGCGTCGGCTTTTCCTTCGATCACCGCATCATGAAAGGCATCCTTCACATAGGGACGAGCCAACGGCTCCCCGTAGAGA
>Ga0304729_1000340_pt1 | contig 34703 bp, 54 predicted proteins | sample C_131016_MF_Meta_FD_190475 | JGI IMG/M metagenome (GOLD analysis project Ga0304729, IMG submission 190475) | Freshwater microbial communities from Lake Croche, Canada to study carbon cycling - C_131016_MF_MetaG (v2) (version 2) | ecosystem: Environmental > Aquatic > Freshwater > Lake | place... | reverse complement strand
TGGACGATATTCCATTTTAAAAGGGGAAATGTATGAAACCAGCTATTAAATGTATTTTGACTGAAACCTATACCCTGAAAACTACTCAGGATGTTGGCTATGATGAAGAACAAGAAATAATTGGTTTTAGCATGGAAGATTTATCCCAGTTTACCAATGCCATTATTCGCGAATGTGCGGATAAGGTGTTGGATTCTGACAACAGAAGCTTAATCCTTAATCAATTAGGAACGTAAATGAAATGTATTGACTGTAAATGGTATGCCGGTCAGGTCAATGATCAATATGGCGTATGCAAACGCTATCCCCAAACTGCAAATAAAAGCCAGCACGATTGGTGCGGTGAGTTTTCAAGCAAAGTTGTTGTAATTACACCAGTTCAAGAAAAACCAGTTCAAAAGTATGAAATTAAATTTGAAGAACCAACTGTATTTGAAGCACCAAAACGCGAAAGAAAACCAAAAGAATGATAATTAAAGAACGTCAATCGGAAAGCGGTCATTGGTACACACGTGAAGGTCAACCAGCATATTCTGTGGTTGGAAAAAATAATAAATTAAGGGGTACAACGCTACGTGATGCACGTACCTTAGATTTGTGTCCTAGTGTGACTACAATTTTGGGTGTTGCGGCCAAGCCAGGTTTAGACATTTGGAAACAACAACAAGTTCTTTTATCAGCGTTAACCTTGCCACGGCAAGACGGTGAGCCGGAACAATCTTGGTTAGAACGTGTCATGATGGATTCCAAACAAACTGGCCGCGTTGCCGCTGACCGTGGAACTACAATTCATGCCATTATTCAAGCATTTTTTGAAGGGGATTGGATACCTGAAACCCTTTCAATGTGTCGGCCTGTTGAGGAAGCCATTAAAGCCCATTTTGGGGAACTTTTGCTATTGCCGGAACTATCCTTTGCCCACCCCCTAGGATACGGCGGTAAAGCCGATTTAATTGCTAAATCAAGGCATGATTGGGATGGTGTAGTAATTGACATAAAAACCAAGGAAACAGAAGATATTTCTAAAGCTGAAATTTATCCGGAACATGGGATGCAATTAGCGGCTTACCGTCACGGATTTAAAATGTCAAAAGCCCGTTGTGCCAATGTGTTTGTGGGCTACAAAATGGTTAACGGCATTACCCAATTCACCGGGGTAAAGGTGGTAGAACATGAACCGGATGACCTAGAACGTTATTGGCTAATGTTTACTAAATTGCTAGAGTTTTGGCAGTTAAAAAACAATCATAAGTAATAAAAGGCGGTTAACTGGACGTTGAAGGATGCAACAATTTGGGTTTTTTTCCAGTTTCCACCCAATTAGTAGCAGTTGTTAAATTCACGCCTTGTTGTTTATTTGCACAACTATGCTTTACAAGTAAAGTAATCTTTAGTAAATTAACCAATACCGCAATGTTGCGGTGATAAATAAAGGAATTAATCATGGATCGTGAAGCAAAACAAGAACAAGCCTATTGGGCCGCACAAGCTAAATTTGAAAACCAGCAACGTATGATTGACAAGGGCTGGGGCGATAAAGAAGATTACAAAAGAGTAATGGCAGAAGAAGCTAAACGTGCCAAGATTCAACGCTGGAAAAACAAAGCCAATGAAATTATTGTTGGCGTATTAATGGTTGGACTTGTAATTGTATTGTTGTTTTTAACGGGTTGTGGCACTTCAGGCACTACTGGCACCGTGTATGGACAAGCCCCAAGCCAACAATTAGTATTAGACAAACAAGTTGCTGGTTTGACTAGAAATGAAGTTATTAACGGCGTTACTGAATGTGAAGGGGCTGGCTTACGTGCCAGCGTAATTACTACTAAACGTTCAATTAATGGCTTTAGTGCAGATATTCCGGTAGAAGTTACTTGTATGCCAAAACATAAATGGTAAAGGATAAATATGACTGAATACATATGGACGGCACCAGGCACCGATGTAACCATCAGATGGCGTTTACATGGTTGGGTGCCACCTTCAGAACTGCAAGAATATCGCGATAAATGGAAGTATTACCAAAACCTTCCATTACGCAATCTTGATGACCAAGCTAAAGAACAATATGAACAAATGCTACGTAAGGCAAAAATAGCACGTATTCAATAATTATTTGGGGTGAGCCTTGTTCATAGGCTTACTTTCATGCTTTTTAAGTTCTTTTTTTAGTTCAAACAATCCACTACGCAATTGGATCATGTCTTTGTTTTCTTTCTTTTGCATGGATTTTGATTCAACTTCTTCATGTTTTTCGTTATGCATTTTGTGCCCCTAGTGCTTTAAGTGCTTCTATCATTTTAGATTTTCGGTCATCAAAACCTAATAATCCACCGTTAATACGTTGTGTCATTGTTTGAAAAGAACTGCTTGTACCTTCATCAGCCAGGGCGTTTAAATTCTTTTTGTTCCAAAACCAACCAGCCGATAAAACGGCGTAGCGGGGTTCTTCCAAAAGGTGGGGGCTATCTATCAAGTCAATCCCTAAAGCTTCCCCACAATGCTTATAAGCTTCCCTACCGGTAACTTGAATTAAACCACGTCCTATAAACTTTGCGGCATCTTCAGGGGTTTCATTACCCATACGCCCTAAATAAACTTTGCTGGCTATTTTTTCAGGCTGGCGTTCATATTGCGTTGCAACATCAAGACTAGGAAACCGGCTTGGCCAAGTTGCCATTAATGCTTTAGCTGAATAATTTAAATTTTCTTTAGTAAATTTAAAATTGCCGCTTTCATGCAACGTTTGCCCCAGGAAACACGCCTGGCGTTTAGGGGTAGAAATATCGTATTTAGAAAATGTTTCGTTTAATGGCACAAGCCATTGTTCACCCAGGCCAAGGGCTTTTAATTGTTCGCTATTCATTTAATGCCTATTTGCTCATTAATCCACTTTTGCAATTCAACCAGCATTAGCGTGGTTTGGGCGCAATTTCCAGCAAGTTCTGCGTAGGCGGCGTTAGCATCAAAGAACTTGGGGGTTGGGGAAATGCCGGACACGCTACCGGTACTAGGCTGGTGCATCCCATTAGAGTAATACTGGCGCAACAAAGCAAGCTTCGCATCATATTCATCTTGAATTCCTTTTGTTACAAGTTGGTTTTGTTTTTGGATTGATTCAACATGGGCTTCTTGCGTTTTGGCAACAATTGCAATTTCTTTTTTGTATTCCAAATATCGCGAATAACCAATCCACCACCCACTACCGAAAGCAATAGATAACACAGCACCAATAATTGCCAATTTTGCATAATCTATCATTTCTTATCCAACGGTTGTGTAGTTACATACCTTAACAAAGCAACAATAATTCCAATAGTAATAAGGCATAAACCGTAATATTGAGGGTCAATAATGTTTTGCAAATAAGAAAAGTTATCAAATAATGCGCCAAATATAACTAGCGCAAAAGAAAACCACATTGTTTTGCTTCTAATCATTTGTTGCTAAACCAATGAATTGCCCAGCCTACTAACGTGCTAAGTGCTGACACTATCATCATGCCAGCCCAAAACCCACCTTTAGATTGATCTGCAAGCCCAACCAGTTTTTCTAATTGCGCTTCCATTTTGTCAATTTTGCGTTCCATAGAATCAAACTTTTTTTCATAGTTTTCTACGCGTTCCCACAACGCACCATATTTAACGGGATCAATTTCAAAATCGGCCATGGCATTATGTTTTCATAATGTACGCTAATGCGTAGTATGGTGGAAGATTTTGATTTGTACCACTTGTACCGGCCGTGCTATTTGCAACAGAAATACCTGTTACAGCAGTAGCAGTATTGTTTGTTTGTTGTCCGTTACTGTCTCTTTGTCCTCCTGTAGCACCGCCAGATACGTTGACAGGATTAGCTGAGTAAGAGTGTAAATGCCCAGGGTCTGTAACTGTTGCAGTATGGGTATGGCTTACTACAATTGCATCAGCAGTACCACCGGTAGCACCTACGGCATAATTTGAACCAGCGGCTATAACAAAACGGTCACGCAAATCAGGTGATGAATTTCCACCATCGCAAAGCACCCATCCAGTAGGTATAGAACCAACACTTCCTGACCATAAAAGAATCATGCCTGCAGTAAATTGGGATGACACGGCTGGGGCATTTTGCAAGATAGGATAAAGATTATCTAATGTTTGCAACGTGACCGCGGCCGCAGTTTGAATAACAAACTTATAGCTATAACCAGTTTGCATCCAAATTTCACTAGGAGTACGGCCATAAGCATCTAACACAATAGGATTGGTATTGGCTATGTTGCCGTTTACAGTAGTGTAAGTAGTCAATAAAGTGCTTGAACCGGCTTGGTAGGTGTAAATTAATCCACCAGCATTGGGTATGCCGTTATTGGTAAAAAATTGCTGGCCGTTGCCAACTGGGGATAAAAGAACCGATGCCATATTATTTCCTTGAAGTTAGTTCGCTTAGTTTTGTTTTGCCTTTTTCAACTTGGGCTTTTGCGGCTTGACCAATATCGCTTATTTTACGTGCGGCACGTCCAGCACCATAAGCACCATAACCAATTACTTTAGGGCTCTGTAATGTCATAGCGGCCAATAATGTTGGTTCGCCTAATTGTGCGGCCAACATAGGTATAGGAACATTCATTAAAGATGGCGGTAAATTACTGCTTAATGAATAACCCGCCAATTCCCCTAAAAGGTCTTTGCCACCAGCTTTTTCAAGTTCTCTAGCAAGTTCTAATCTAGTTTCACGAGTTAAACCATGTTTGGTTGACATAAGTTGTTGCAATCTATTAACCGCAATATCAACTTTATCTTTTTTCTTAAGCTTTAATGTATCTTCAATTTCATGAATTAATGAATTAATTTCTTCATAATCTTTCATTGTTTTAGCGTATTCAGGGGATTGTTTAACAATTGTATCTTTTACTGAATTTCGTGTATTTCTAAGAATTGTTTTAGATTCATTAGAAAGTGCTGGTGAATATTCATCATCCAAACGTCTTTTTAAATGATCTAAATTACCAGCAGTATGAAGTGCTTTTTTACTTTCCCATTCATTAAGAATGGAATTAATTTTTTTCTGAAAAGCCATTGTTTCATTGCTTACTTTTTGTGCAGAAACGCCTAAATTTTCAGAACGTAAATCTTTAGAAGCTTCATTAAATGCACTACGAATTGGTTCAAAATCTACAAACACTTGATTTGCTTTTGTTTTTGCAATGTTTTGATTGTATTGATCATTTTTAAGTTTTCTAAGACTGTCTAAACTTGTTTGAAAGTTTTCAAGTATAGAAGTTGGATTAACTGAGCCTTTTTCGCCTTTTAAAGCTTCTAAATATCTTGGGCTTCCACCTTCTCGATACCCTTGTTCAAATCCAATTTTATTGGCATAAGGGCTTGTTGCAGAACCTTTTGCAAAAGCTTCTGAAATTAAATTACCAGCATTTTCTGCGGTTGCAACTTCGGCAAATTTATTTGCCGTAGCTTTGGCGGCACGGCCAGCAGTTGGGGCGGCCTTAATTAAAGCGGCATTAATAAAGAAAGCGGCATCACGTTTATCCATGCCTGTATTTTTAGCAATTGTGTCTGCATTTTCGTCAAGGTGTTGGCCAACATAATCCATAATTTGACGGGCACCTTCGCCTTTATAAACTGGGTCCTCTAGCAAATTAAATGCTTTTCCTAATGGATTGCTTAAATCTTGGGCGGCTTTAGCTAATTTAGCGCGTTGATCTTCAGTTTGTTCGCCCATAAATTTATCAGCCAATGCCGCAAACGGATGTAATACAAATTGTGCGGCGGCTGGCGCAATACCTAATGCAATGTCAACCGCAGAAGCGGCTTCTTTTGCAAACCGTTTAGGATAAGATTTAGCATCTTCTAACATACCGCCTAATTGTTCTGTGGCAGTTACTTTTGTTGGGTTGTATTTAAACTGAAAGCCAGGCACTTCTTCATCCATATTGACATCATATGGCGTAGGCTGATAATCGCTATTAGGATTAATTTCAACGTGCGGCATATCTTTAGCACCATATGGACGATGCAAGCCAACTTTACTTAAATACGTATCAGGCACCCGTGGGTGAAGATCAATAGCTTCGCCTTTTACATGGCGGCTACCTTCGGGTGGGGCTACTAAATTAGGATTTTTAAGGCGGTCAAGATATAACTGACGTTGTTGTTCTTTTGACCGATAACCGCTAATAAGGGGTAAATCTTCACCTTTTGGATTAAGAATAGTGTCTTCTTTCCAAAGTTTGGCTAATAAATCTACACGTTCTTTTAGGTCAGGCGTAAGGTCAGTAACATTAACTTTTGGCTTATTAATAGCGGCCATTTCGGCATCCGTAGGCGCACGAACCGTTACCCCAGCATTAGATGATGGAGTTGATGGCCCTAAATACTGGTATTTAAACCCAGGAATTTCATCATCTAATATGTCGGCCATTATTGATATAAACCTTTTTCCAAACGATGAAGAATTTTAGCTTTGTTTTCTAAAACTTTAAATTCTTCTTTTGACATTCCTGAATCTAATTCACGAATACGTGTATCTTTTTCACGTTCAGATAATTGTGAATTTTCAATGTTTTGGCGTTGAAAAATACGTGGGTCATAATTTTGTGACCAAGCAGATTGGAATTTATTTGCCAAGATTCTGCCATTAACATCTTGATGTTTTTCAACAAACTTTTGAAGCCCAATATTATATTTTTCAGCGGCAGTAGAATCGCCTTTAACTTGTTGCATAATTTGAGCCAAAGCTTTAGGGTCAATTTTTTCACTACCTGAAAGTTTTTCCCCAAGCGCACGTGAAGCATCTGTTTTATCTAATCCCATGCTAGCCATATTTTGGGCCTGAACTCTAGCTATGTTTTTAATTAATTCATCCACGTTGGAGTTTCCAGTAATTGTTTTTGCGCCAGCTTGAATAGCTTGATAAGCTTTTGAACCACTTGCACTATTAACAAATTCTTCAACTTTTCTAATTGATTGTTGAATATCTTTTGCGGCAGTAACAATTAATGGAGCATCTGTAACCATTTTATCGCCAGTTGTATAAGCCGCTTTTTGTGCATTATCAAGATTAAACAATTCAGGATCACGTGCTTTTAGACTGCCATAATTAATTAATGATGGCATTTTGCCGCCAGTAGCACTGGAAGTGGTTGTAGGCGTTGTTGTAGAAGCAGAAGTACCGCCACCAATTGGTTGACCACCAAATCCACTAGGGGTAATCGTAGGTTGACGTCCTTCAACGGAAGGTTGAGTAGTCATTGGACGTTCAGCACCACCAACAGTAGCCATTCCAACTTTAGGAGCAAAAGCGGCTTGTTGTTCAGGCAAACTCATCATTTGATTGCTTGAACGCAATGCTTGTTGCCATAAATGGCCGCCATTACCTGATACTGCTATGTTACTAATTTTAGCTTCAGCTAATTTAGCAATATTAGGATTGTATGGATATTGCGCCGCAATAGCTTTATAAGCTTGAATGTAAGCAGAAGGATCATCTACTTTAGCTTGGCCTAATGCGCCATCAACTTGGGCAAATACAGTTCTTTCTTGATTAGTAAGCTTCATCCTAGATTCTGTAATTGTGGTTTGGTTTTGAGCCAAAGTTTGCAATTTTTCAATATGCCCTGGACCAGTTAACGGGGCAATAGCCATTAATGCTGGTGCGGCTTTGTCCGGATCAAGTTTGCCATCAGTTGAATAATTATCAGGATTAGCCATAAAAGCTTGAACTGGCAATAATTCTTTAATTTTTTCTTTAGCGGTTTTTGCTTCAGTAGCGGCAATATCAGATTGGGATGAGTAATAACTCATCTTCAACATATCCCCTAGGGACATTTGATTGGTATTTGCCGGGTTAAGATTTGCGTTAAATTCAGCCATGATTAACTCATTTTCTTCAAGCCATATAACATGGCATAGTTACTAATATTATTTAAACCGCTTGTGTAGGCATTAGCTTGGCCCATAATTCCAGCGGCTTGGGCGTTACCAATATTGGAAAGCATATTTGTTGCATTTTGACTTGTACCACTAGCCGCACCAGCAACGGTAGCATTAGCTTGTTGACCAATATTTGTCAAAGCATTTACGTTACTTACTACGTTTGAACGATTTGCTTGGTATTGATTAAAAGCGTTATTTAATGAATTTCCAGCATAATCTTGGGCAAACATTTGTCCACCTTGAATAGCATTACCGCTGACTAATCCACCAGCGGCATTAAGTTGGGAGTTATATTGACCTAAACCTTGTTCTAAACCAAATTTGTAATTTGGCATTAATTTAGTCAAATCATTCATAGAAGGTTGAGCAGTTAAATAACCAGTATCAGCCAAGTTGTTATAAAGGTTTAATCCTTTTTGACCAGTATCTTGATATGGCGTATTCATGGCCGCTACTTTGTTATACATATCTTGGTTATATTGCAAACCACGATTTGCGGCATTAGTATAAGCATCAGAAGCTTGCCCAGCGGCATTAGCACCCATTACACCACTTACTACGCTTGATGCCGCTACTGCGGCGGCTACCCATCCCATTGGCATGATTAATTCCTTCCTTCTAAATGTTTGTCCATCGTCCAGCCTTCAGGCGAAAATGGCACCCTATAACCATCATCTAATTTGATGCAAATTGTCAAAATAATATGATTGGTGTCACCTTCATTAATTACCCAATGCGGTATGGTATTTCTAAACCAATGCACATCGCCAGCTTGTTGAACCATTTGTTCATTTTCATAACAAAAAGCGGCTTTTGAATTGCTTTCAAGGCAAATATTGTATTTTTCAAAAGTTTCACAATGCCAGCCAGTATCAATATGGGAATGAATCTTTTCTCCTGGGCGAACTCTATAAAGTAATACACCGCCAAGCATTTCACCACCAACTGTGGCCATTAAATCAATAGCAAGCTTTTTTGCATACGGAAGATAATCTGCCGCTTTGTACCAAACTGGAATATGTTTATCGCTAAAATTGCTAAAATCACCAGTTTTAAAATTTTCTGTTTCATCTTTATATCGAATAAAAATATCAGAAGTTTCATGGTGAGGGCCACGTTTTGATAATCTGCAAGGGTTTGTATTCCACAAAAATGGCTGACGTTGTAAATCCATTAATAATGGAAATACATTGATTCCAGCGGCCAATTGGGTGAAATTGTTCATTTTGCGATTAAAACCTTATCAATTTTTGTAATATCAGTTTCTTCAGTTGCATGAATACAAAACCAAACGGCATCTTCCAATGCTTCAATGGTGTGATTAATTCCAGCTTTTATGTCAATGCAAGCCGGTGCCGTATATTCGTTATTATATTCGTCAGTACGTACAATTACACGTCCTTTTGACAAAATACTAAAATGGGAATATTCGTGTTTGTGCATCCCGGCAACATAGCCTTTAGGAATATTCATTTGTTTAGCATAAAGCCCATCTGAAAAATGATGTTGGGTTTCAAGATCAATTTCAAATGTACCTTTATTTTGCAAAAATTGTTCAGTAATGTTCATAGGTTGTAATAAGGCACTTTATAAGGTTGACCGTTGACAGTAATGTTAATAAATCCTACTGGATTAGCTGGTAATACTGCCGCACCTTTAGTAGCGGTTGTAGCTGAAGTAAAGTTTAGTATTCCAAGAAAAAATTGTTGCCACGCCCTGGTTGGACGTTTGGTTTGTTCATCTAATAATGGGGATTGTGGATAAGGGTTATTTTGGGTATTAGTCCAAATTCCACCTTGATTTCCCGATGAAGTTGCCATTAGTTATCCCCAGCTTCTGCTTTAAGGTTGGCCGCAGTAATCACGGCATTGATTGGATCAGTCACTACTACTTCAAAAATTCTATCCCGTGATTGGCCTAATCTGCGCCAAATAGCACGGTTCTTATATGCACCTTGTACGCCGATAGTGGTCCAATGTTCATTGGAATAGGTAGAACCGCCATCATCTGACCAGCGGCACATAGCTTGGGGGGCAGAACCATCAGGCAAACCAACGCCAGGTTGGAAATGAATTTGTAATTCAGAAAAATATTGACGTTGATAATCACTAATTAGATGGGGTGCACGGCGAACTCTGCGGATTTCATTACCATTATCGGTGTAATTGTTTGGGTCTAATTGATAAATTTGGCCATTTTCATAATCGCCAACTAGGTTTAAACCTTGAAAGCTTGCATGGCAATTGCCACGGTGCCGGTGAAAAACGTTTTGGCTATCAACCCATAGCCATTTATGCCACATACCTGTGGTTATATCGTAAGCCCAAGTTAAATCAAGGGTTGGAAAGCTTACAACATATACTTCATGACCTTCTAGTTGATAGGTCCAAGCCCTAGCATCAGTAATAACTTGGTCAACTAATGTATTTTCTACGGCATGGGTACTAATGCGGGTTGGCATATAGCCATTCATCATCATAATTTGGGCTTGACCACGAATATTGCGGCTTACATAGGCAAACGAATTTCCTATCCTAGACACGCTAAATTTAGCGGCAATACCGTGCTGGGTTGATGTTCCAGGAATACGTTGGAAGGCAAAAGGGAACAATCCACTATCTACCCAAACTTCGCTAGAAACTTCACCAAGCAAAAAAACTTCCCGATGATCAACAATAATGGAAACCAAATTATCCGGTGATCCATCCTTACTACTAAAGCTTAATGATGGGGAAATAGGCGATAAAGGGGATGAAGAACCAAATTGTTGTGTATTTGGGCGGTTATAAACAAAATAGTTATCCACCACATCAACAACATCAGCCCCAGTAAACGGGCCATCATTAGATGGCATTACGCTAAAGTTAAGCGCATAAAGCGTTGTCGATGCAACAGTTTGTGAAGTGCTGACTACATAACTTCCAGTACCGCCCGTACCTGTACCAAACGTAAGTGTAAGGGTTAACCCTGTACCATTACCGCTAGTAGTTGTTTGGGATGGCGTTCCTGGCACTACTGTATAAACACCATTGCTTACGGTTGTTAAACCAGTTACTACGCCAGCCGCAACAGTTGCTACTGTGTACGTAGCTTGTTGGCTATAAATACCACCAGTAACCGTTATAGTGTCACCTACGGCATAACCAGTACCACCAGTAGTAATGGCAAAAGATAATGCCGCAGAACCGCCTAGGGCCGTAATAATAGTACCGGCAGAAACGCCAGTACCTTGAATAGTTTGTCCTGGGTATAAAGTTCCGCTAGTAACCGCAGTAACTGTTAAAACAGTACCGGAAATTGATCCTGTAACCCTGGCCGCTACGGCCACAGTATTTAATGTTTGAGAAGCTACCGTTTGGGATATATTGATAGTATATGTTCCTACGCCACCAGTTCCGCTTCCAAGGGCGGTAATAACAGTTTCAGGGGTTACGCCAATACCAAACAATTGTTGGCCAACGGCTAATGTTCCCGATTTCATTGTGGTGACAGTTAACGTATTAGCAGTTGTATAACCAATAAATTGCGCCGCTAATGGGTTAGAAATACGCCATGAATACCGATAAGAACCGTCCACAATGTAAACGTTTAAGCCGTTATCGGTAATGCCTACTATTCCAGTAGAACTATTTAAATTTCCAATAATTGTTGGGTTGAACGTGGAATTAATAACATAAACGTATTGACCGCACACAACTACCATGTATTGCCCGCCTGAAACTTGGCGCATACCGCGAATTTCTGCGGTATTAAATAACGTTACTTTATTAGTTAGACCTGGAGTTGGGTATAAAGCCACCACCCCGTTTTGACCTGGTTGTTTTAATGGGTCAATTTCAGGGCGAAAGTTAATACACTCCTGGGCATCTTGGTAGATGGACGGGGCTTCATATGATGGGCCAACAAATCCAAAATCAGGCATATCTAACCTTAATTATTAAAACCGCCAGTAAGAATCCAACCAGCATCTTTGGCTCTGCTCATTAATAAAGCATCTGAATACCGCGAAACACGCATTGGGGCCATGTTTGTTGATTTCAAAGTAGCTTTGGCTTGTGCGGCAAAAGCCCCAATTTGGGCTAGTAATACTGGGTTTGTTTTGCCATACATCGGCATTAAACGTTCACCAAGACACCAACGCAAAGCCGCCGTGTAACCTTGTGGCAATGTTGCATCGTCATAAAGCGAATCATAATTTCTGAAAAGGGTTTCAGCAAACATATGAACTTCACCTTGGGATGGGCTTGGCCATAAAAAAACGTTTCCTGAATCTTCATTTGCATTGAAATAAAGGGCTTTAGGCCATGGTCCACTTAACGTTTTAAGACCAATAGAGTTGTAGTTTTCTAATGCAATACAAGCTACTGGATAGTCAATACCACCAGTTAATATTGGGCTTCCGCTACTTTGGCTAGTATTAATACGAACATAAGCAGAATTAATATTCAATGGTTTTGCGTAATAAGCCTGGATTAGCTGGGAAGCTACTGGGCTTGCATAAGTTACATTAAGTAAGTAAGTACCAACTTCGTTAACATTACCCCCAGCACCGGTTAAAGTAGCAATAATTTTGGTTCCATCAGTAATGCCAGTTCCACCTAAATACTGGTTTACCACTACTGCACCGCTACTGATAGCCGTTACAGTCAAAACATTCCCAGTAATAGAACCCGTGTATTGGGCACCAATAAAATTGGCAGTTGTGTGATTAGGGCCAATAGTGTATTGCACTTGACCAGGAATAACGTCAAAAATGATTTCTTGAATGTTAAACACCATCATGTTTTCGTTAGACCATTGGTCAACAATCAGATTTAACATTTCTAAAGCATCTTGCGCCGCATCATTTGTAGGTGCTTCTCCGGCCGCTAGTGCGCCTATGTCTTTTAATGCGCCAGTAATAATGTCGATTGGCTTTGCCATTTTAATTACTCCAAGGTAATGGGGGGCTTACAATAACTGGTCTTTCTTGGTCATAAACCAAGTTAGTGACTTGATTTTCTAGGCTACTAACCAAAGTGATACCCATAGCATTTTTAACCCATTCAACAATTTGGGGTTCTTTTAGATCATCATATGGGGTAAATGGGCTACCTGGCACGTAAACCAAACTTTGTGTACCAACAATGCTAGATGAATAAGTGCCATCAGTTGCAGTTACATCCCAATAGGCTACACAAACAACGTTGGTTTCCCCTTGGGCTTGTTCGTAAACATCTAGCTTTGTAATAGTCCAAGTAGTTATAACCATGATTTACCTAATTGATAGTAAAAGTGCCAGCAAGCCAAGGAAAATCTACTTTTTGAACGTTATTTAAAGCATTTAATTGATTTTCTACCGCTAATTTTATAGGGTTTACGCCATCCTGGGTAGTGTCTTTTTCAATCCATTGCACTAAATCAGATTCAACAATTTCACTTAATGGTTTGTTTACTATTCCATTAGTAAAGGTATGTTGACCTTCAGATTCAACGGTATTTGTTTTATCGGTTCCAACAAGCAAATAATGAACGGCAACTAATGTATTGTCATAACCAAATAGTTCCAAGAATTTCCATTTAAACATATTTTAAACAGAAGGTTTAGGTTGATTAGTAGTCAATACTTGAGTTGTTGTGTTCCAAGTAAAACCAATGGCACCAGCACCCAATATTTCAACTAATACATAGTCTGTAATTTTTTCATCAACATGAACTGCTTGCCAAACCAAAGCCTCTGTATCTGCTTGTATAAGCATTAAAGTATCTGTTGGGGGTTGCCATGTATTTATATCGCCATCCCAAACACAAATATTATCTACTACATTAGTAGATTGATTAACCATTAAATAATTTTGAGTTGTCATATTAGATTACCATTCAAAAAGAACTACGCCAGCCGCACCAGCACCGCCACTAAATGTGACGCCACCATAACCCACAGAACCGCCACCGCCGCCACCATATGCTCTACCAGGACTGCCATCACCGGTGCTAACTCCACTAACGCCTGGTTTACCACCCCCACCTAAAATTGAACTTCCACCAGCCAAACTAGGTCCAGCACCAGCTTGACCGCCAATATTTAAAGTGCCATTACTACCAACACCACCAGCACCAGGTGGTCCTACGTCAGCACCACCAACAGTACCGCTAGTTCCCCCTGTTGCTGAAACAGTAGTAATTGTTTGTGTTCCTGAAGCAACTTGTGAACTGCCAGTAGCACCCCCAACGGTTACGGCAAGAGTATTTCCGGGAGTTAGACCTGTTAAAAAAGAAATGGCTGATCCACCAGCACCGCCACCACCACCGCCATTTCCATTAGAATCACTATTCCCACCATTACCACCCCCGCCTACTACTGTAACTTTAATTCTTGTTACACCAGTTGGAATAGTAAATGTTCCGCTAGAAGTAAAGGCTTTACCATTACCACCTGAAATATCTGGATTATTCGGCTGAAAAGATTGACTTGGAAACATTAGTATTGCCCACCAAATGCTTCAACTGTTAAATTTGTTTGCACAGTTTCAGAAATATATAGTTGATATGTTGGTGGCAAAACTAAATTTGTATATGATGTAGTGGAAACAAAAGAAGCAACAGTTGTGCTTGCAGTTATAGCAGTTACAAGAATTTCATCAAACAAATAAGATGTTGTGCCGTTATATATCCAAATACCTACAACAGCCGCAACAGTTGTACCTTGTCCCTTTACTGTAATAGCATCAATTTTAGTGCCATTTGTAGATGTTGCAGTAAGTTGAGTTAATCCTGTAGTTCCTGTAATTGGTGTTCTAGCAGTTAAAGCAGTTGCCGCATTTAAACTGCCAAGACCAACAATAGGTGTTAAGGGAAAAATGGGTGATGTATTTGATGCCATGTTAAATCCTTTTTAAATATAACCGCCGTAGTTTTGTAGTAATACTATATTAAGTGCCGGTGGTACGCTAACACTTAAATTGGTTAATCCTGATCCATCGCCAACGTATTTTGTGGCAGTTAAAGTTCCAGTAGATGGAACAAAACTTAATTTAGTAGATGCCGTTTTAGCTGGCAAATTACCAGTAGTTGTTGTAACCCATGTTGGATAAACAGAAACTGCCGTTGTTGTATCGTCAGTAATAGCAATATTGGTGGTATTAGTTGCAGTTGTAGCCGTTGTTGCACTTGTCGCAGTTGCCGCATTACCACCAATAGAAAGACCTGAAGCCGTACCAGTTAAGTTTGTAGCTACACCGCTAGATGGTGTTCCTAATGCGCCGTTAAATGTTACAAACGCACCAGCAGAACCTACTGCTACGGCTAAAGCAGTAGCTACACCAGTTCCTAATCCGCTAATTCCGGTACTTACCGGCAATCCAGTAGCGTTAGTTAAGGTAGCCGCTGAAGGTGTACCAAGGTTAGGCGTTGTAAATACTGGGCTTGTTGCTAAAGCTACTACGGTTCCTGATCCAGTTGTGGAATAGCTTGTAGTCCAAGCCGTTCCAGTTGAATTAGGAATACCAGCACCTGGATAAACCATTCCGGCTGGGGTTGTCCATGTAGGTGCGGCGGCACTACCGGCACTTGTTAATACTTGTCCTGAAGTACCAAATCCACTTGTACCGCTAGTGGCTGGTGTTGTTCCAAGGTTGGTAGATAAACCAATTGCACCAGCGGCATTGATAACGTGGGCAGATTGGCCAGTAGTTCCAAAAGCAAAATAGGTTTTAAATCCATTGCCTGAACCTAAACTTACATCGCCATCATGGCCTGAATAATAAATTCCATTGTTAATACTAAAGAAATCAACCGGTGTAGATGCGCTAAACACGGATGAATTCATACCAAATTCACCGTAATAAGCTGAATCTGTACCTAAATCATTGCTTACTGCCCAATTTGTAGATGCGCCGGCCGTTCCTGATTTGTTTTGCATTACTGCTTGCAAATAAGACCCGGAAATAGTGGCACCTGAAGCTATGTTGCAATTAGAAGCATTAAATCCTAATACAGAAGTTGTATTAGTAGTAGAACTGGTAGATAAAACAGTAAACGCACCAGTTGTTGGTGTTGTTGCCCCTACTGATCCATTAATGTTAATACTAGCAGTACCAGTTAAATTGGTTACTACGCCACTTGCTGGGGTTCCCAAAACTGGGGTAATTAAAGTTGGGCTTGTTAACGTTGGGCTAGTTGCAAATACCAACGCACCGGAACCAGTTTCATCAGTAACGGCGGCCGCTAAATTGGCAGAAGTTGGCGTTGCCAAGAATGTAGCTACTCCAGTTCCAAGGCCAGTAATTGATCCTATGGCTGGGGTAATTGTTGTATTGCCAGCTAAAGTCAATTGACCTTGTTGGTTTACTGTAAATGTTCCTACTTGTGTAGCAGAACCATAAGCCGCTGGTGTAACGGCAGTATTGGCAATACTAAATTGCGTACCAATTAATTGAAGCCCAGTTCCAGCGGTATAGCTTGAAGCTACGCTAAAATTTGACCAGTTCATAGCAGTTACGCCTAATGTACCGCCTGGTTGTGCGGTGCAATACCAAGCTGATCCAGCCAATGATCCGGATGCAATAAAGATAATTGCGCCAACGTATTCAGCCCAAATATCACCACCTGGTGAATAGGTCCAAGCAGTAGCAGAAGCAAGATATATGCCATTTTCTGCGGCATTTGTTTGATTTTTAACTAATACAGTATCGCCAGCAACAACGGTTACACCATTGATGGTTTGCAATCCTGACAATGTAATATTGGCAGAAGTTGCAGTTAGTGCTGGGGGTTTCCAACTTAATCCAGCGGCAAAGTAATCAACGTATTGTTTATTAACAATGTCAGTTGGACCAGTTGCGGCAGTAGTGATAGTGCCGGTTGTTGTTGCAATATTAGTAAAAGTTCCAGCGGCCGGAACAGAACCGCCAATTACAGAACTATTAATCGTACTACTTGTAATAGTTAACCCTGATTGAATAGGGTTAGAAGTTGCATAAAACGGAACGCCTTGACCTATAAAAGTATCAAAAGACCCATCTAAATTGAAGTAGGCTTGAACTGGTAATAAATTCTGTACCGCAGTATTAGATGGGCTTGCCATACTTTTCCTTTAAGACTGATCGCCTACTGGCGTTACATATAAACTTCCGGATGTTCCAATAGCGCTAATTGAAAATACTGGTGGAACGGCAATAACCATTGGAGTTTGCATAGAAACCCCTAAAACTATTTGGTTAGTTGTGCCTGAAGCGGCGGTTGCCGCACCAGCCGTACCTACTCCACCTACTACTGGAAAAATATTGATTGTCACAATATTAGCCGTTGGATTCAAAAATGCACAATAGTCCATTTGATTGTTTCCTGAAGCACTAATAGTAGTAGCAGTTGATGCAGTACCCGAAATTGCAATAACAGTTGTAGGTCCAACATAACGTAAAACGTTAGTATTTGACATGATTACACCGCCGTTACTGGCAATGGACCTTCAGCACGAACAATTTGAATTGTATAAATGCCAGCAGTTGGTGTAACAGTACCAGCAGTAATGTTAGCAAATTGAATTGACAATACACCAGCAGTTAAACAATCGGCTTCAGCAATCACAATACCAGTAATTTGTGAACCATTTAAACCAATAACAGTAATGATGTCAGTAGTTAATAGACCAGCAATATTAAAAGTTTGTGCGGCACTAGATAAAGTAGTAACTGCGGCCGGGGTTAATGTAGGTGCAATGTAAAAAGTAGAAAGTGAATTTCCACGGGCAATAGTTGTTGATGGCATGATATTTTCCTTTTATTTAGGATGATTAATTATAAGCGTAAAAGCGAAAAAAACCACCCTTTATGGGGGTGGCTTTCTCCATTATTTCCTAGTCCCTATTAAGGTAGGAATGATAAGTCGTAACCGTAAACATAAACGTCCATAGTGGCGGTTGCACCTTGTGCAGTACCAACGTTGACATATAAGTTTTGACCGGTCTGTGTAGCAGTTGAAGCAACAGTACGTTGGCTAACAACAGTTGATGCACTTAAAGCTGACAATGCGGCGTTAGCTACGATTCCTGTACCACCAGCAGATGGTGCAGTAAACAAGCCAGCGGCGGCACTAGATAGGCTTACCGATGCGTTTGTGAAAATAACGTTTGATACAGAATAGTTACTTGTGTTCTGAATTGGTAATACTGTATCGCCGGTTGCGTTAACGTTTACACCTTGGAAAGAAGCCAACAAACGAATAGCTTGGTTAGTTCCTAGTTGTGAAGGGTGATTAGCAACTGTGGTTGCTGGTCCTGGATTTGCCATGATTTATTTCCTTAAATGAAGTTGAAAAGTAGGGGTTTCCCCCTACAATTAGTTTTTACGATGCGATACGGCAAGCAAGTTCAGGGTACAAAGGTGCCCAGCCATACAGAACATCTAAACGAGTAGGAATACTATCGTTGTTGATGGTGTATTGACGTACGACACGAATTGATAGACCTAGTTCTTTGTCGCTTGCACGTCCAGCGAAATGAACGCCTTCAGGCAATTCCAAGTCAGCACAAGCCAATGTAAACGCATTGCGGTGCATCAAAATGTTCTGTGGTGAAGTTACGCCAGTATTGTTAAATGGTGTAACTGTCTGTGAACCAGTTGTTGTAACGCTAACGTTTTGGAACTGACCAGCAGTAATAACGGCTGGAACAACGGTAACAGTAGCAGTACCACCGGAACCAATTGCAGTTGTAGATTGAACTACAAAGTTACGCAATTTGCCATAAGACTGACGGTTTTGTGGGTTAACCGCAAATACGCCAGCAATAGTAAATGTATCACCTTGGTTCAATGTAGCGGCCGCAGAAGTAGCACCAATAGTGATGTTGCTTGAATAAGCCCAACCACTTGTAAGGAAGCCAGTTGCAGTTGTTACGTTGCATGACAATGTTGCAGAAGCATAAGAACCGAATGTTTGTGAATAAACGTTCTGATCCATATACCAGTTCATACCACCGGAATCGCGGCCCATTAGACCCTTGGTGTATTGGCTTGAAATTTCTGCGGTTGGTACAAACAAACCTTTTAAGCTATCAACGATTGTTGAAGATGTAAATGGCTCAATTGTGCATGAACGGCGGCCATCACGTGGTGCGCCTTCAGAATCAAGGTAAGCCGCGGCAGTCAGGTAAGTAATTAAACCAGTTGGTGCAGTACCAGCAGTACCAACAATGTTTGCGGTGTTGTTTTTAGCAACTAGCAAACCATCACGGTCCATTTTGTTTGCAACAGTAGCAATAGCTGGCTTCAGGATACGATCTGAGAACATATCTAAAGACAATGCTAAATCTTGTGTTGTGAACTGGGTGGAAACTTGGAACTGTGTTGACAATGTAACTGGTACTGAAGTTTCGTTGAAATCTTCTACTACTAACTGTGGACCTACTGCACCGATGAAACGGCCAGGACGGCGAACGTTAACAGTTTGACCAATCTTTGCGCCAACTACTGCGAACTGGTCATCATAGTTACGGTCAACTTGACCAGTAAATGTCAGTTCGTTTTCGAGGACCATTAGGGCCTCATTGGTGATCTTGCTAATAGTCAATAAATTATTTGACATGATATTTCCTTAAAAATTAAATTAGGTTTAACCTTTATCTAATCTTCCCGGCTTGCCGTGCGGCTTTCCATTGTTGGTAAGGAATGTCATTGCCATCCAAACTAACTTCGGCTACGCCACCCGTGGACCTTAAAGGACGAATAGGTTCAGGTGCTTTAGACTTCGCCGCAACAGTTTTCTTTTCCGCTTTAGCTGGTGTTTCAGTCTTTTCAAACTGTCCTTCCAACCGCCCAATAAGTTTTAAAGCACTTGCGGTAGTCATAGTGGAAAGCTTTTCAGCCATTTCGTCATCACTTGCTAGTTCATATAGGATTCTTGGTCCTACATCACTTTCAAGGATCGCATCGCGTACTGTGTCGTTTACCATCACGGTACTAGATGCCACCATTTCTTCGTAATCAGGCAATTCAGCAATTGTCGTTTCCAGCTTTTGTTGCCAGGTCTTTATGACCGTAGCACGTTTAGCTTCAACTTCCTTTTGCTTTACTTCCTGATCACGCTTTGCTAATGCTTGTTCCGCTGACCATTCAGCTAGTGATTCTGCATATTCAAAAGCATCTTTAAAATCGTCCGGTGATGGCTTACGATTGCTTTCAGGTTCCTTTTGTGGTTCCTTAAAGCTTTCACGTGCCGCTAAACGATCCTCAAGTTCTTTTACTTTTGCTTCTGCTTCTTTGCGTTGCTTGGTCAGTTCAGAAAATCGCTTTTCTAACTTTGGGTTTTGCTTCTTTTCTTCTGTTCCGGTCGCTTCATCTTCAGCCAATTTTGGTTCACTCTGTCCTATATCTGCCGCTGGCTCTGAAGGATTTTCATCAACTTCAGCCGCAGTTGGGCTAGATTCGGAAGCTAAACCTAATTTATCAGCATTGTATTCAGCTAAATTTTCACTTGTTACTATTGAACCAGCCTGTTTGGGCTGATCCATTACTTGTGCATCTGACATGGTTTTTATCCCAAGAATTAACCCTATGAAAGCACCATAGGTAGTGTTGTAAAGCCATCTTAATACTAAATGTAGTGTTTTGCAACTACATCATTTGTTGTGGTGCTTGCCCTTGTTGCTCTTGCGGCATTTGTTGTTGCGGCATCATTACTTGCATATTGTCAACAATACTGTCAGTAGCCTTTTTCATAATGCCAAATTGTTCTTCATTACGGGTGTCAATTTCAGCTTGTAACCTGGCAGTATCCATATGGCCAAGGATCAATTTCATAAGGGCATCAATTTCAGTCTTGTTTTGGCTAGTGACTGATCGAGTGTTTTGGTCACGCATCTTAACTTCCGCTGACAATACCGCACGGCGATCTTCACCAGTTTGACGTACTTGTTCAACGTCTTGACGGTTCTTAATCATCATCTGTAAGCCCTGTATTTGCTGGGCCATTGCTTGCATTTGTTGCTGGCTTTGTGCCAATTGCATTTGAACTTGTGGTGGAACTTCTGATTTTTCATCAATTTGTGCCAATGGATTGCTTGCGGCAAGGCGGTCAGCAATGATTTCTGCACCGGGGAAATCCATGTTTCTAAAGATTAAGTCACCCGCTTGTTGCATTAGTCCTGGGTCAGCGGCCAATAAGGTCATCATGGAATCAACGGCTTCTTGGCGTTTGGTGTTGTAACCAGGGCCAGTTTCCATTACTACGTCATATTCACCAACTGTTACGTCATTAAGTATCTTTTCAATACCGTTTTCATCTGTTTCGCCAGTTTTTTGATTAATTGTAGTCAATTCAGGTTTGCCATCATCGCCAATAATCCGCATTACCCGTTCAGAACTGTAAATTTTAGGAATCAAATCAAGGATGATTCGGCCAGTATGGGCAATAGAACGTGTCAAATTGTCGTAATAATGGAAGTTGGTCATATCCGTTTGCATTTGCTGACCTTGCAATGCTTTGCCACTTATCATGCCTTGTGGCAATTGGCTTGGGTCGAAAATGCCTACTACGGCTTGCAAATCTTGGGTAATAGATTGGGCCGCGGCCATGATGCCAGTAGGTGGTTGCTCCGGTATCTGACGGATAGGTGCGCCAGCCGGTACACCATTAATATCGGTCATCTTGTAACGTAAATAAGAATAGGCCGTGTTGTTAGCATTTGACCATTCAGCTTCGTGGCCTTCATCTTGACCTTCAGCCATAATCCATTTGGCACGGGGCGCGAGTGCCACCGATTCAGTCATGGATGTTTGCCAAAAGTTATACATACGTTGTGGGTCTTTAGCCATACGTACTAAGCCAAACTTCTTACGTTTGTTATCTACTACGCATTGCTGGCCATAAGTTGGCACGATTGGGATGTATTTACCAGCCCATTCGCCTTCTTCTAACACTTCCATAGCCGTTACTTTGCAGTATTTAATGGATTTCTTAAATGTTTTGCGGCGGCTTACTTCATATATGCCAGCCAATTCCATTGCTGAAGCGGAAGGCAATTCGTTTTCATATGCGTGTGTGCCATCTGAAAGCAAAATTAAATGGGTGCTTTCAATGCGGGTATAAAAGTATTCAGCAATGCGAATATCGTGCTTTGTTACCCATTCTGAATTGCTATCGCCTGTACCGCGGGCAGAAAAGCTTCCACCGTCATCAGCACCAGGGTACATTTTTCTAAAGTTTTCTTTAGCCATTACGATTGTAATGAGGCATTTCTCTGCATCAGAACCATCAGGGGCTACTGAATTAGGGTCAAAGTAAACGGTAAATGGATTATCAATTGGCTTAATGTAAATTTCCTGATCAAAAGAATCAGGGCGTACATAATCAGTAGTGATGCGCCAATAACCCCAACCCATACGAACGGCAAAGTCAAACGCCGTATCGTAAGCATGGTCAGCATTTGAGTTGACTTCCACGTGGCGGCAGATACCCGTAATGATTTCAGCCATCTTGGCATCAGTTTCATTGTTCATCCCCTGGCATTTGATACGCGGGCGTTGCTGACGTTGCTGGTTACAAATCTGTCTTACATACGCATCAACCTTGTTGATAGTTAAGCATGGCCTAGCTTCAAGGGTGCGGCTATTTTGAATTTCTACTGGCCATTGATCACCAGCGGCAAACTTTACGTCATCTAAAGCTTCTTGACGGTTAGTAGTATCAGCTTCGGCGGCTTGGCGTAAGAATTCAATTGCTTCGGTAATCCGGGAATCCCCGTCTGTGTCACCGTAATACTTCTTTTCATCGTACGTGTCAGCCATATTTATCCCATCCAGCCTATTGGTGCCCGTTGATTAGCCTTTTGTGGTTGGGCTTTTCTAGGCTCATTAATCATTAATCCTATGTACCGAAACGCATCGGCCCCGTGAGAATATTCATCGTGTAGTGGCTTTGCACTAAACATTTTCGTGTCAGGGTCAACGTCATACCGGTAATGTCTTAAACATTGTAAGCCTTCTTCAGTATTTTGCCTATCAAAATAGCATTTATTGAATATGGTTCTAGCCGCGTTAATACTGTCTGCAACTGGTACACGGTCAAGGATTTGCACCTTCATGCCAGTAGCCCTGACAATTTCTTCTATGGATTTGCCGGTGCCCAATGATTTAGCTTTAGCATCGTGCGGTAGCCATATGGTGTCGTACACATAACCAAACGATTGCAATTTGGCAATGTAGTAACTTATGGTTTGCTGGCTATCTTCAAAATAACGTATCAGCCTGGTTTCCTGACCAATAAATTGCAGTAGCCACACGGCCGTACTATCTGCCCACCCAAGGTCGAACACGGCATGAACACCCTTGGTTGCATCGTATGGCACATTACATATACGGCCTTCTAAATCAGCCATGGTGACTTCTTTAGCAAATATGGCACCGTTGACTGTTTGCCGGGGAACGCCTTCCCATACGTTGTTATAGGCTTCTGTATCCCTACCTTGTAAGGCGCGGCGTTCTAGGTCTAAGACTTCAGGAAAATAAGGGTTATCTGACCAGTTTACTTTTTGAACTACTGCGTTTTCCGGTGGATTAATAACAAATCGTTTCCAGGTTTCATCGGTAGGCAATTCAGGGTTAAAACTAATCCATATTTCAGAATTTGCCTTACGAATTGTAGGAACCAATACATTCCAACTATTAGGGCTTACAGATTGGGCTTCTTCTACCCAGCAAATGTCTATGCCCTCAATAGATTTAACATTGTTTGTATTATTTTTAACGCCAGCAAATATGAATTCTGTACCGTTCGTGCCTTTTAATGACCGTTCGGTGATTTCATAATGGGCTTCTATGCCTAAGTTAAAGATTTGGTCACATAGCAATTTATGCACCGAATCCTTAATACTGGTTTGGTATTCGCGAGCACATAGCACCCTAATGGTTTGCTCACACCCTTTTAATAGCAATGCCCTGGCTATGTTCCATGACTTGGAGCCACCGCGCCCACCGTATAAAACTCTATACCTTGCGTGGGCTGGTTCAAACAAACATTTTAATTTGGCTGGAAACCGTGCCTTGGCTTTAGCTTCCTGGATTGATGCCATTGGCTGGTTCTTCAAAAATCAATGTAAAACCGCTTTTAAGTTCTGCACCATTAGGGCCTTGTATTTCTTGCACGGCAATAGGCTTGCCATCCATTCGATCCATTACTTCCTTGATGGCCCAAGCATCACCATTTTCAGCGGCCTTAACAAACTTGTCACATATGTTCCTCAGCTTCAAGCGGTCATTCTGTACCAAGATCATTCTCAACTGGTCGTAAAACATCTTCCCCTTCTTGGCATTGTCATTGCCTTCAGGGGCACCACCCTTGTTTGTTGATTCAATTGGTAATGTCATGATTTGTAAAGCTTTCTTTACTCTGCTTGTGCTGGTTCATCAGCCTTCTTAACGATTGTAATACCGTCAGGGTTTACTTGGGGTGCTTGGGCTAAGAATTGTTCATTAGCAGTTGCTAACAATCTATTGTGTAATGCTTCTACCATATCCATCGGTAACTTCTTTAGTCCAGCCAATACTAATTGGGCTTCTTGAATAGTCATATCGCCAAAATTGATAATCATTTCTTACCTTTCGTTGTTGTTTTCTTTGCCGCTTCACGTTTTACTGCATAAGCAATGGCTACGGCCTGTTTAACTGGCTTGCCACCTTCCTTAATTTCTGTTTTGATGTTTTCTTTAAATGCTTTAGCACTTGTTGATTTCTTTAATGGCATGGTAGTCTTTCGTGGTGTAGTTTTCTTTACTTGGCATTTGTTTTCTTTCTAGGGGTTGGTTTTTTTACTGCCGGGCGTTTTAATGGAAATTCAACCGATTTTGTTTCCAATGGCTTCATAGTGAATATATGGTTGACTTCAAGGTTTTCTACTGGCAATTCAACTTTCATGACTTTGTACCAACCAAAATGAGCCATGATTTTTTCAATCAATGATTCGGCTGGATCGTGAATATCAACTTTCATGCTTGTTCCTTATTAGTTATAAAACATATATCTTGCCATGACATTATCAGATAACGTTCATTGTTAGTAAAGTATTCTTGATATTTTAGGTATTCATCGCCGCCCATAGTGCCAAATCTGACGTAATCGCCTATTTGTACCGGCATAGCTTCCCGGCGGCCTTTGACCTTTTTGCCAGGTCCAATGGCTATTACCGTGCCCATGTTGTCCACTTCTTTGTTATCCACAATGATAGTAGTGCTTAAAATGCGTTTGTCCGGGCGAACAACTATTTTGTCCCCCAGCGGTTTTAATATAAAATCTGTATCAGCCATGCAACTACTCCGATTGGTTGTATTGGTTAGAAAGGCCCTAGTTTACCTTCACGTGCTAGGGCTTTTCGCTTATTCTGATTGGTAATTATTGCCAAACTTAAATGGAACGCCTTTATCATCTGCGCTACTTTTTAGATTTACCGGAACAATAACAGTTTTGCCCGATTTGTCTGCCATAGCATCTTGATAAAGCTTTCTTCTAGTCATGCTTTCGTTCATTTTCAGCAAATCGCCCAAATCCATACTGGATTTTTTTGGGTTTAGATCAGCAGTAAAAGCCATAATTAATCGTTACAGTTTTGGTAGCAATCGCGAGTATGTGTATAGCACACACCAGCAGTACGGCCAGTATTAAATTGATTGTCAGCACCGGTCATATCTTCTTTGCCCATTGCTACGCCGTTAACAATCTTACCGCTACGTTCGCCGGTAGAATCGGATGAATCAACGCCTTTTGGGGAAGTTGCGCCAGTTGTTGAAGGTACGCCCTTCATTGAATCCATTTTGCCCATGATTAGTTCTCCTATGTGATGGGGGAATACAAACTACATTTTCGTCTATTTTACTACCTTGTCAATTATTTTTTAGTTTTATCTTGATCTTCCGGCATTAAGGCTGGGGCGGCCAATCCTATTCCGCTAAACATTGGTTGACCTTTAGATTTAATGTCTTTTTTAGCCATATCGGTTAAATCAAAATAATGCACTTCATCGCCTTTTCTATCGGCGTTTATAAAGTCTTTATATAAATCATCTTTATGCAAAAACGAATTTTTAATAAATGATTCATGTAATTCAGGGTCTTTTTGGTTAACCCAATCTTTAAAATTCATATATCTATCATTGTCAGGCGGGGTTAAATGCTCTTTTTTAACTGCAATACCGTATTTTTTACCGTATTTATTAATAAAGTCCGGCAATATTTTGTCGTAAAAGCCTTTCATGCCTTCACCGCCAATAGTTAAATCTTTACCTTCTATTAGCCCAGGTTTCCATAATTCATGTTCATTTATTTGATTTGCAATGCCTTTTCCTAAAACTTCTTCTATGGTTTTACCGTTTCCTGGACCATCTATAAATTTACCGTCATAAACGTTTCCAGCAAAAGTTTCATTGCCATTTTTGAAGGCTTTGATTTGTATTGCTTTGTCGTTAGGGCGTTCAAATTCAATTTTATCTACCGCTTTACGCAATGAGTTTTCATAGCGTTCAACTTGCTGGCGTCCAGTAGTAAAGGCCACGGCTTCATAATCACCCTTTACTGCTTCATTAAAAATCTGTTTCATCATTAATTCATGCCAGTTTTTCTTAAATGGTGCATTGGGCACGGAATTACGCATACCGTTTTCTACTTGTTGTAATTCCTGTAATCCATTAGCGGCCATTGTCCATCCATCTACAATTTCCGGTGGTGCATCTTGACCTAAATCTGTGTATGGCTTTGCCAGTTCTGCATAGTGATCTTTTTGATCTAATAACCTTTGACGTTCTTTAGCTATGTTTTCACGTACTTCCGGGGTTTCATAACCTTTTTTACGCCCAGCTTGGTGCCAATCTGATTGGATTTCTTCTACCATCAAAGTTTTTTTGCCATTGATAATGCGGTCATTTAATCTTGTATGGGCAAGAATATTAGGTTCCTCATAATGACTTGATTCAAATTTTCTAACTTCATCTAGTTCATGAAATCTATCAATTGCTTCTTGTCTTGTTTTGCCTAGCCCGCCAGTTTGCCCTGGTTTTTCTTTTGCCAAAAAATAACCATTTTGTAATTTTTCTACAATTGCTGGTGCTGGGTTGTGAGTTGTTAATATTTCACGGTAATTTTCATATTTGCCAGGCAAAGTCCAATCTTCATGTCTAGCGGCACCAGCTTCATCAATGCTTAAAATGCCCTGATCTAATAAATGACTACGTAATGCGGCTTCTGCATCACTTAAATCATATATTCCATTTCTATTGCCTAAATCTAAAAAACGGCCATTTGGGTCTTTTATTGAATAACCCATTTCATCATTGCCAAATATATCGTAATTATGTTCATCGTAATAATGTCGTATAGGATTTTCGTAATACATTTGTTCAGATTGAATTCTTGCGCTTTCCATTAAAGCTTCATCAATATCTTCATCTAAAAGGGCGGCAACGCCATTATCTGTTTCATGTCCGGCATATCTTTCAGGATCATTTTCTAATAAAGCTTGTTTTTCTTGAATGTAAATATCAGGGTCATTCCTCATATCAAAACGTAAATCGTCAGCCATGGAATCTATGTATTCTTGGTCGTGATAAACATCACCGCCCCGCAGTTCATAATCTTCGTAAGTGTTGCCTTCACCGGTTGATTCGCCCAAAACTTTTTGTTCTAACTTCACCCGTCTTTCTTTAATAAAATCTTGAACGCCTTGTTTGGTAACAGTTGGGTTATCAAGTAAATATTGCTTTAATCCGGTAACTTCTAATTCTTCAGTCTTTACGCCTGGGGTCTTTTCCAATTGTTTAAGAAATTGGTCACCAGTACCTTTAGGTTGCTGAATTTTTAATATGGCGTTTTCTAATGGGGAATGAAAACCTAATTCATCTATTGCAGAAGCAACTTCTTGTATTTTTTTGGCTTCACCAGGTTCAACGGCGTTTAATATTCCACCGGTTTTAGTCATGTAATCTTCTACTGCTTTATATGCAGTAGGACCAACAAAGTTTCCATAGGCTTTAGCGGCTTTACCGCCTAAATAACCTAAAGCTGGGGCAACGTATTCACCCAAGGTTTCGTGTTGCTTGTAGCCCTCATATGGGGCCGTAGCACGGGGTACAAAGTCTAGGGTTTCTTCAGTTGTTGGGGCGGTTTGCTGAATTGCAGTTGCATATGGATTAGCAAGGAATTCGGCGGCCCTGGTGAAATTACGCACACCTTTTGGCAAGTAACTATTGATGGTATTGCTTAAATCGCGCAAATCACCACTTGTGCCTATTGCTTGGGCAACACCGCCGCGGCCTAGTGATTCTGTTACGTTAGGTGTTAGTTGTAAGGCGCTTTTTAAGCTTTGCCCAGCTTCACGTAATTTATCTTTATTTTGAAGGCCATGCAAAATTTCGTACAACGATTCCTTTAAGGTACCGGTGGATGGCTCATTGGAGTAGTCGTATTCTTCGTACATAGCTTATTTTATAAGACTTCTATCATTACATCAACGCCGCCGCCTTTTCTTATTTCGCCACGTTGAATCATTAGCACGTCAATCTGCCCGTCATTGTCATAAACGCCCGCATCTTCTAAACCGTCTAAAACGGCTTTTAAGCGATTGTCAAGGTCGGTGACTACCTTTGACCGTGGATATAGCCACAATGTCACTTCAAGCCGTTTGCCACCAAATTTAGGCACATTTTGTGCAATTACACATTCTGCTACTGCCGTTTTAAAATCACGGCCAGCTTTACTTAATACCGTGTGACCACGAAAATTACGCCAATATGTATTAACCGATGGTGGGTAAGGTAATTTAATGGTTGTCATTTGTAAGTAATTGATTTGTAATTAGGTTTTGGTAGTATTGCATGAAACTTCAAAAAAGGTAAGTTATGGCTAACCCAGGTTTGACTAAACAACAAATGCAAGAAGCAATTAATGCTTATGCAAAAACTGGCAATAAAGTTGAAGCCGCTAAACTATTAAAACTTAATCAAAATACTTATATTAATAGATTTAATTCAGCAAGCATGGCTGGTGTTAAACCAACAGTTCCAGTTGTAAATAAAGATAAAAACGAATTATTAGAAGCTTTAGACAAAATACGACAATTAGAAGCTAGTATCAATGCACAAGAACAACAAACTTTAACCGCTGAATACATTAAAAATGTTATTTTAAAACTTACAAAATCTAAGTCATCAGTTCCCAATTGGTTAATAAAACCAGCAAAAGGTAAAGCAAGTGCTGGCGTACCCACTTTGTTTGCATCAGATTGGCATTGGGGTGAAGTGGTTGATCCTAATCAAATTAATAATGTAAACGAATACAACGTAGCTATTGCCCAAGACCGCGCCAAAGTAATGATTGAAAAAACTGTTGACCTGTTAAAAAACCATGTAGCCCATACAGATTACCCTGGAATAGTGTTTGTTTTGGGTGGTGACATGGTTTCAGGCGATATTCATGAAGAATTGATGGCCACTAACTCTATGGAAATCATGCCAACCGTGTTAGATTTGTTTGGCGTATTGACTTGGTGTATTGAAACTTTAGCAAATGAATTTGGAAATGTCTTTATTCCGTGCGTAAGCGGTAATCATGGGCGCAACACGCACAAAATTAGGGCTAAAGGCCGCAACTTTACATCTTTTGATTGGTTACTCTATCAGTTTCTAAACAAAAGATTTGAAAGCGACAAACGTGTTCAATTCCATATTCCTGACGGCTCCGATGCTTATTATTCAATCTACGGACACAAATATCTTCTTACACATGGGGATCAATTTCGTGGGGGTGACGGTGTCATTGGTGCTTTAGGTCCAATCATTCGCGGGGATCACCGCAAACGTTCTAGGAACGCCCAAATTGACATGGAATATGACACCATGCTACTAGGGCATTGGCATCAGCTTATCCAGCTAGAACGCCTTATAGTTAACGGCAGTCTTAAAGGTTACGATGAATATGCTTATGCCAACAACTTTGGATTTGAGCCGCCACGCCAGGCTTTGTGGCTTACGCACCCTGATCATGGCTTAACTTTTAGTATGCCGGTTTATGTCAATCGTAAACAAAAGAATTTAAACAAAGAATGGATTAGCTGGAAATGAGGCTGACGTCTGACGTGCTACGCAATTTATACAGTACGTTGTATTGTGTATATCCATTTACTAAATGGAAAATGCCCCTACCTGAAGAAATTGATTTTGTAGTAGATAAGCATGATAAAAATGCGTATGGCTACTATATGTATGATACTGGCGATGATTATGAACATACCATTACTATTTCATCTGCTTTATGCGGCCACATGATTACAGTTATTAGGGTCATGTGCCATGAAATGACACATTGCAGTTTTCATAGCCAAAAAGGTGAAAAATGGGCACATCATTCTAAACAGTTTCGAACCAGGTGTTCTATTGTGGCTCAGGAACTGGGCCTTGATCCCTTAGAATTGTAAACTTTAAGAAACATTTTTTTGTAAAGTTTTAATAGTTTATTGTAAAGTTTGAGCCGCAAATGGTCAAAATACGGCTCATTTAGCCATCATATACAACCCAACATTTCCAAGAGCATATCCAAAATACGTGATAGCCAATCCAATATTTCCTTTAGCCAACTGCTCAATTGATATATACGCATAAATTAACCCTGTAACAATGATTAGCCAGCTACTCATTCAATAATGCTTTCGTTTGTTCAAGTAATTCTTCTTCTGTAATCTGATACACGATTTCGAATTGGCGGCGGCCCATACCGTGAATACCGGTACCTGATCCTCTATGGTGGTAGGGGCATAAACCAATAACAGGGGCATTACTTCTTTTACCAGTTCTTCTAATGTGATGAATTTCGCATGGTGTGCCTTCTTGCTTTTGGTGCCTACATAATGAGCACCCAAGATCGGCAATTCGCCCAACGCGTTTTTTCTCATCCTTAGTCATCAAGCCAATCTTTTACTGTGGTTACTGGTGTAGTTATTTGAATACTGTCATCTATTAAAGCAGATTGCGGCACAAAATAAGCAAATCTATTTTTACCGGTAGGATCGCGCCACCATTCTTGGCGTTTAGCATCTTTGCCATACAAATAGCCACGCACAACATATTTACCCAAAATGCCTGTTACTAAATAGAACCTTCTATTATCATCGTCAGTAGGATGAATGATTAGGGAATACGAATGGTCGTGTGTTTGCCTAACATCATGGGGGCCTACGTCAGTTGCGCCGGGGGTTCCTTTTGACCAAAAATGATCAAGGTGTTTTGCAAGCGCACATTCGCCCATAGCCCCTTCAATACTTCTTTGCCAGGCTTCAGTATCTTTAGCCCCATATCTATGATTTATTCCTTTTTGTAAACATTGCACGGTACGTTGCGTACCTACAAAAGCGGCCATTTGTATTTCGGCTGGGGATAGTTCAATTAAGCTTGGCATCACGCACTTTTTTAATAACATCTTCAAGTTGTTGGGCAATGTCAGTAATATCTACGGCTATTTCATGCGCCCTATGGTAATTGCCGATATTGAAATGTTCGTAAAAACTGCGAATTAATTTATCAATTATTAACAAATAGGTTACTGGGTCATTCATTTAGTTGTACCCCCATAAACTTGTGCTTCTAGTTGTTTAATTTGACATTTAAGCATTTCATTTTCCTTTTGCAAAAGTTGGTGTTCCATTAAATGTTTAAGAAATGGTTTCCATTCTTCAAAATCTTTATCTATTTTTGCGCTTGAACCGGTATCTACAATATGGGGTATGTTGTTCATTTGGTTAACCTTTCAAGATTACGGTTGCTGGCTTCTTGGGTGCGCCATGCTTCAAATCGCAACTTGGCACTTTCCAAACGATATTTCCACATTTCTGTTTTGTAAGTAGCCGCACCAATGGCTTTGCATAAATCTTGGTATTCCTGGCTGGCATAAGCTTCGCGTTCTTGCGCGCCCAAACTTTGTTCGGATGATTGCTTCATTTTGATGCTACGTAAACTATTTTTGTAACATTCCAACTCTGCCAACTCACCCTTGGCCTTGGCGTATTCCGGGGCAAATTCGTATAGATAATCTACACAATCATTGGGATCAACAACACGGCTATCTGCTTTCATTGTTTTGTGCCTTTTCTAATATTGCTTTAGCAAAAGTATAAATATCACAATCTTTAGGGGTTAAATATTTATCCCTAATATCCGATATTTCTTCTTTTGTTAGTTCTTTTAATATTTGACCGCAACGAGAACAAGCAACATATAAACATTGATTATTCATTTTTCCGTCCAAAGTTTTAAAATTGCAAAAAAAATTGCGGCCCAAAAAAATATGCCAGCAATCAATATAATAATTATTAAAAATTCAATCATCGCCAATCCCCTTTTTGTCCGCGGTTGCCTTTTTTCCATTGATCGTACATATCGCCAGCAATTTGTTCGCGGCGTTTATCAAAATTAGGGTTAGCAAAATAACCCCTAAAACCGGCAAGCCCAAGCTTGGAACGGTAAATAAGCAACTGTCGGATTTCACACCGATGCCTTTCCAATTGCTTGGCTAATTCGTTGTCGGTATTGGGCCATTGTTTCCCCAGCATAAGCTTGAAGTCCTAGTTCTTGGCCCTTGGCCAATGTCAGTTCATCATTACTATACCAAGGTAATGAAGGCCGCTTCAGTTCTTTTGGGGTCATGTCTAATTCATCTTCCCAGCGGCCTTGATTAAGCCACGTGCTGGCATGGGGTATAAAATCTGTTTCAGTACCTTTTAATTTCCAGTACGCCAGGTGTTGTTCAATGGCTTCTACGGCCTGGGCTTGTTCGTCTTTAGTGAGCCGGTTAAATGCCCCAAGGGCGGCACGTTTAGCCACCTTCCTGGGGTAATGTTTCCAAAAAGTTTCAAACATTATGACTTGATGTTGCTTAAATGTTTGTTCCAAACATCTTGCGTAACGATATATTTGCCTTCTTTATATTTAAGCAAAGTTTTTTTATCGCCAACTTTGATAATTTCTAAAACTTCAAACGTTTTGCCTGAAGGTCTTGTGTAAATTGTTTGCATTTTGTTTTCCTTTTTTTTCACGACACCGTTGCCGTATTGATAATTTACTAAAGCAATCTTTACTTGTAAAGCATTATCTTCTAGTGATATACCCTAATATCTAATAACTGTTGTATTTATGCTATTTGCTGATTGGTGGACGAACCTAGCCCACCTGGTTCGCCTTCAACTGTTTGCTTTATTGGAGCCACAGAACCCGACAGTCGTTCAAGGAGTAGGCACTATCTTCGCCACCTACTTTGCGTTATTGCATCCTTTAATCCCCCAGTAACGCTTCTATCCTGACCGCTGGTGGTGGTGAATCCCCAATCAGAACGATTGGAAGTAGAAAAGAAAAGGGCTTTAGGGTAAGTATCGTGATAGAACGGCTTGGGAAATGCCTCTTTACTTCATTTCCTAAACCCACAATACCTACTCTAAAGCCCTATTCTGCGTGTTCTACTCCGCAATAGGTAAAACTATACCATAAAACTAAACTGTGCTTAACTCCGGCCAAATTAATTGCCAGGTCATAGGAAAAAGGTCTTTCCTAGTGACTAGACCGGCTGATTCTTTTTCAATAGTTGCGGCAATCAACATCAAAGGTGCGGCTGGAATTGCATTGTTGTTGCGCCATTGACACACCGCTTGAACCGTTACCCCACATAGCTTTGCCACCTTTGCTGGCTTACCTAATAGGTCAATTAGTTGTGCATCTGTCATTATTTTTCCTTATTTTGCTAAATATTACTTTACAACAACTAAATTTTACTTTACATTTGGAAGTACGGCAATGTTGTCGTGATAAATAAGGAGCAATAAATGGTTGATGAACTTAGTCAATTGATGTTGGAACATGAAGAATTTCTTGAAAAGGCGTTAGATGACATGGAATTTAGTAATGAATACATGACCCAGGAGCAAGTTGACTGCATACGTCAAGCTTGTGGAAAACCACGTAATAAAAAAAATAAAGTCTTATCAAATTTATTTGATGACTTTGGCACAATTTTTGGAAAGTGAAAAAAATGATAATTGCAAAACAAAGCAGTAATAGTCAATCTGACTTTAAATTACCACCGGCCGGTAGCTATATGGCCCGCCTATATCGCATCATTGATATTGGCACCCAAACCACCGAATGGATGGGTAAAAAGAAAATGCAACGCAAAATCATTGCGATGTTTGAATTGCATGGTGAAGATAATGATGGCCAGCCATTGCAAACCGCAGAAGGTAAGCCGCTAATCGTATCCAAACGATACACACTATCCCTAGATGAAAAGGCTACGCTACGTAAGGATTTAGAAGCCTGGCGCGGCAAAGCATTTACTCAAGCAGAACTTGATGGTTTTAATTTGGAAGTGTTGCTAGGCAAATTTTGCATGGTCAACATTACTCATTCAAGCTATGAAGGCAAAGAATACGCAAACGTTGCCAGCGTTAGTCAAGTGCCAGCCGCATTGAAAAAATTGGGCGAACCAGTTGGCGTAAATGAAGTAATGATTTTTACTCTTGAACCATTTGACCAGGCTAAGTTTGAAAAGCTTTCAGAAGGTATGCAAGGTGTTATTAAAAAATCAGCAGAATACCGCAACACCTTTGAACCAAACTCACCCGCAGTAAATCAACTGTCCGATCAGGAGTTGGACGATATTCCATTTTAAAAGGGGAAATGTATGAAACCAGCTATTAAATGTATTTTGACTGAAACCTATACCCTGAAAACTACTCAGGATGTTGGCTATGATGAAGAACAAGAAATAATTGGTTT
>Ga0304729_1000338_pt1 | contig 34763 bp, 43 predicted proteins | sample C_131016_MF_Meta_FD_190475 | JGI IMG/M metagenome (GOLD analysis project Ga0304729, IMG submission 190475) | Freshwater microbial communities from Lake Croche, Canada to study carbon cycling - C_131016_MF_MetaG (v2) (version 2) | ecosystem: Environmental > Aquatic > Freshwater > Lake | place... | reverse complement strand
CTCGGCCCACCCGGATCGGGCAAGTCGATGCTCGCAAAGCGCATCCCCACGATCATGCCGCCGATGTCACTCGAGGAGTCGATCGACACGACCAAGATTCACTCCGTCTGCGGGCTTCTCTCTCCCGGTGAGGCCATTGTCCGTCAGCGCGCCTTCCGTGATCCCCATCACACGATTTCGGATATCGGCCTGCTCGGGGGTACAAGCAATATCACTCCGGGGGAAGTCAGCCTGGCCCATCACGGGGTGCTTTTCCTAGATGAGCTTCCAGAATTCCATCGCTCGACTCTAGAGGTACTCCGTCAGCCCCTTGAGGATGGCAGGGTAACGATTTCCCGTGCTTCGGGAACCATGACCTTCCCTTGTTCCTTCATGCTCGTAGCGGCCATGAACCCCTGCCCCTGCGGCTATTATGGGGATCCCAAGCGTGAATGCCGCTGCTCTCCGGGACAGGTGGAGCGCTATCGTCAGAAGATCTCGGGTCCGCTTCTCGACCGTATTGATCTCCACGTGGAGGCCCCGTCCGTGGAGTACAAGGAACTCTCCGACAACGTCCCGGCAGAATCCTCTGCAATCATCAGGGAGAGAATCGTTAACGCCCGGGAGATTCAGAACCGACGGTTTGCAAGGTCTAGGAAGGTCACCTGCAATGCCCGCATGAGCCATACACAGCTCAAGGAACACTGCAGACTGGATGATCGTGGTAACGAGCTTCTCAAGAACGCGATGACCGATCTCAACTTCAGTGCCCGCGCCTACGATCGCATCCTGAAGGTGGCCCGCACGATAGCCGATCTAGGCGGGAGCCACTCCATCGCCCCAGATCATCTTCTGGAAGCGCTCAGTTACAGGAATCTCGACCGGAATGTCTGGAATTAGGGTTGCGGATCTCGGATCAGCCTCGAAACATCGAATCCGAGCTTTCTGGCCATTGTCTCGAGATCCACTAATTCCGCCTCAGAAATCTTCTGGGTACGGGAGAGAATCCAGAGGTACTTGTAGTCAGGCGTGCCCACAATCGCGTGCCGGTAGTGCTTGTCGATGTAAAGAATCCAGTAGTTGCCCTCTTTTGAAACAGGGATGAAAGGACCAAACCAAGTGCTGAAGTGGACCACCAACTTGGTATTCTCGGGAGGATTGAGGACCGTGGCATAGCCACGGATGTCATGGCTGTTACCATTCGGGCGAATGGCTATATTATGAACGGAAAGAGTTTTGTCCGGATTAACCCCGTATTCCGCAACGGCCGCCTCATTGCTTTTTTGAAACGGCATGGGTAGCCGAGCGATCTCATACCATCGTCCAAGATAACGCTGAACATCAATGCGATACGCGGTGGATGGCGGGGTGCGAATCTGTTCTGCACATCCCCCGAACAAGATGCAGGCTAGCGCGGAGAGCGTTACAAGCGCGGCCGTGAGGAGGTTTCTAGGATTTTTCACTTGGGCTGCCAAATAAGATGAGATTTCAGCCGATCTTACGCCCCTGTATAATCTGGATCAGAAGGGCCACAAGGGCGAATACAAGCAGGATATGGATGAATCCTCCCAGAGTGTAGGCGCTGAGAAGTCCGAGCGCCCAGAGGACAAGAAGCACGATGGCTATTGTGTAAAGCATAGTGGTTGGGGATGTGGGGATTCGTTCTGGTTAAAATCAGATACTCAAATCAATAATTCGTAGACCGTGTCGTGGTGGTTGAGTTCGGCGTGCTCCTAGTGTGTGAGGAGTAGATCGTTGTGGATTCGGGCGTTGTCCTGCTCGTTTGGAGTGAGAAGCAAGAAGTCAGCGTTAAGGTGAGTATCAAACCGCTGATTCCAATCACAGAGGCTATTTTCATAAATTGATCCTACTTCCGAAAAAGCCTCCAAGCTAGATGGATAGATGCTTAGAAATGACTAATGAAATAACTTAGAGGTCTCATCATACTAGCTAAGTACTTCTGACGGGATATACCTACCCACCGTTTCATTTACTGATTCTCAGAAGTACTCAGGGAGAGAATATTTCCATAGATCAAGATAGTGATAATGCCGACCACTTGAGGATGGCAAGGTCACGATTTCCCGCGCTTCGGGAACCATAACATTTCCTTGCTCCTTCATGCTGATCGCCGCGATGAATCCGTGTCCCTGCGGCTATTACGGGGATCCAAAGCATGAATGCCGTTGCTCTCCGGGACAAGTGGAGCGCTATCGTCAGAAGATCTCGGGTCTGCTTCTCACCCGTATCGATCTCCACGTGGAGGCGCCGTCCGTGGAGTACAAGGAACTCTCCGACAACGTGCCGGCAGAATCCTCTGCAATCATCAGGGAGAGAATCGTCAGCGCCAGGGAGATTCAGAACCGACGGTTTACAAAGTCTAGGAAGGTCACCTGCAATGCCCGCATGAGTCACGCATAGCTCAAGGAGCACTGCAAACTAGACGACAGGGGAAACGAACTCCTCAAGAACGCCATGACCGACCTCACCTTCAGCGCCCGGGCCTACAACCGCATCCTGAAAGTCGCGCGTACCATCGCCGACTTGAATGCCAGTCCTGTTATCTCGCCCGATCATCTCCTGGAAGCCCTCAGCTACCGGAATCTGGACCGGAATGTCTGGCGATAACTAAGAACGGAGAAACCCATTCATCTTCGCTCGGGGGAATCTTCTCATACCAAGCCATCCATCAGGAAAAGGGTGCAACTTTTTTGTTTCAGTAGTGTTTTAGTTTGGTGATTAAAAAGACATTTTCCGTTTTGTGGACCCTTGGCTGCATCGGCGTGCTGCCATCCCTTCAAGCTCATGACATTTCTGGCCTTGGATACGACCAATCAGCAAGTCCGCCGAAAACGGCGATTCCAGGTTGGTTCGACGGCAAAACGAACTCCCAGGTATCTCTCACCAATTCAAGCAATCAGGCTACTGGAAAACCGTCCCCTGCTCTTGCCGGCATCTTCGCACCCTTTTCACCTTGGGTTTCCACATCCTGGGATGATCGCTTCCTATATGTCCAAAGCAGGGGGATGCCGGAGCATGGAATGATGGTCGGAATCACCAACTGGCAGCAACAGATCCCCGTGCCACAGGACTATTTCGGGGCTAATTCCTGGAGACTCCCCCTGCATCCGGTTCCCTCCCAGTCCCCTGCTTCCATCAAGGGGCGCTTCCTAAGAGGGGCAATCGCGATTGCGGCCAATGGTGTGCCGATCTTCAACCCTCAGAACAACCGGGGGGAAATCTCAGCGCAGATCGGCGAACTCGACCAATGGGGCGGCCATTGCGGCAAGGGTGACGATTACCACTACCATTCCGCTCCCCTTCATCTTCAGGACAAGGTCGGGAAAGGAAATTCGATCGCCGTGGCCATGGACGGCTATCCGATCTACGGACTCACGGAACCTCACGGCAGCGTTCCTCAAGGGCTCGATGCATTCAACGGCCACTGGACGAAGGAACTCGGATATCATTACCACGCCTCAACGAACTACCCGTATGTGAACGGCGGGTTTCACGGTCAGGTCACGGAGGCAGAGGGACAGGTCGATCCACAGCCAAGGGCGAGAACTTTCCGCCCCGCAGGCAGACCGTTGCCCGGAGCAAAGATCAGCGGTTTTGAACAAATAGGAACAAACTCCTACAAGCTGATCTATGACCAGCACGGTGAGAAACATGAGATCGTCTACTCACTGGAAAACAACTCTGGCCTGAAGGTCGAATACAGGAATGGATCCGCTGGGACAAATACGGAAACCTATTTTCCAAGTGACGGAGGTGGCGGTGGAGCGCCATCCCCAGAAAACAGGTTGCCATCCCTTCAACGCGTTCCCCTGTCGCCCGCCCCAGTCGCGTCATCCAACACTGCTACCACAGGCAGTCTGAAACTGGAAAGTCCCTCGGTTGGAGCGGATGGACTACTTCCTGTCGAATTCACGGGTGACGGTGCCGGGATCTCGCCGCCGCTCTCATGGAAAGAAGCGCCCGAGGGAACAAAGGCTTATGCGGTCATCATGCACCACATTGATCCCGAGGGAAAAACGAAGTGGTACTGGACCCTCTACAATATCCCTGCCGGTGTTTCCTCCCTCGCCAAGAATGAAAAAGGGGCCGGCACCTTCGGGTGCAATAGCGTCAACCATGATATCGGTTATGCGCCGCCCCATTCGAAAGGGCCTGGTCCGAAGACTTATGTGATAACTCTCTATGCACTCTCACAGCCTTTGGAGACCAAATTGCCCCCGTCGCAGGTCAACCGCGATATCCTCCTTGAGGCCATGAAAGGAAAAGTGCTGGGAAGTTCCGAACTCAAAGTCGTCTACTCACGTTCTGGAACTGATGAACTTAATCGCCAGGAAGCGCCTGCACCTCCCACTGATCCAGATCGCAGATCTGGTTATCCAAAACCGCCCGATGACTGGGTGAAGGATATTCTTCCTCCCGCACGGAATTAAAATCCATGACTGCAGGCACAAGACCGTTACCCCCCCGGGCGTTCTCTACTGTTTCTGTCGGGTTTAATTCTGATCACGCTCGTGGGAGTGAAATCGGCTATTCAACACCCCAATTTTCATGATGCGCATTGGATTCAATTTGAGCCCAAGGCCATCCACATAGCGGTGAATATCTCTGAAAGGGAGAACCTTGTCAGATAGCAGACCAATTCTGTATCTGAAAACGCGCGCACGAACGTATCCTGAAGGTCTCTCGTACCATCGCCGACTTGAATGCAAGTCCTGTTATTTCTCCCAATCATCTCTTGGAAGCCCTCAGTTACAGGAATCTGGACCGGAATGTCTAGTAGTGATTTTTAGCCGAGAAACTGCGGATGGGCGATGAGACGGGCGTAGTCCTCGGGTGAGATGGGTCCCCTCTCATTGTTGCGGCCACGCATCGGCTCGGCGTTCGTTGAAGATCTGACACGAGTTAGCCAAGTGGCGTCGAGCGGCTCCTTGAGAAGATCCAGCCGGTTTGCGGCGATTGTCGTTACTTCCTTCTCACCTGTTGGCACCCCTGTGCCGACAAACCATCCCGCCAGCAGCATCGTCACGCGGACGGAGGTTGATCGGGTGTAGTTCGTCATCGTGCAACCCGATGCCCCCGGAGCACTCACGGCCCCCCACATCGATCGGAATGTCTCCAGATTCCACATCTCGGAGTTCTGGGCTGGCGAGTAGGGATCAAAGAAGATGACGGAGGGGGCCGGCGCATCATGAGGCTGCCTGGAGAAATCCCCCCGGTGGAGTCGCCAGTCAATCGAGGGTCCGGGTGATGCTTTCCCAGTCTCCAGTAGTTCGCGGAGGATAGTTTCCCAACCGGCCAAGTATTCCAGTTCTCCGGCATGACCGAGGGCAAACTCTAGGACCTCCGTCGAAATCTCATAACTATGGATCTCAACAGGCGTAAAGCGCTCACGAGTTTCAGAATTGATCACCTCGCGGATCACCTCGATTGCCGTGATGGCATTTCCCGCAGGACCGAGACCGATGTCCCAAATGACGAAAGGATCGGGGCGCTCCCATTCCCTCACCCGTTCCGCAAGACGCTGCTGGTCGACATGGAGTTCGAGAGCTTCGGTGCGAGGGTCCGTTCCGATATGCATCGTCTCCCCGTGCACCTTGGATCGGATGCTACGCCCCCCCTTTTTCAGGGTGACAAGTTCGAAGGCCACGTCGGTGCTCATGAACATAGCCTAGCAGTGACGGAAAGTATTACCCGTGGAATTTGAGGTTGAAATTAGCATCCGCTTCCTTCTGTTTCCGCAATTTGTCGAAATTGTCACAAAGACTGCTTTGCATGACGAGATGTGTGCTTTAGTATGAGTAAATATCCTCGGAGACATAACGCAGCCGCGAGGTATCGGGGGGTATTCTCGAGGCTGCGTTATCCCAAGGGGATGACTTTTTAAGGCCGCTGGTACTCTGTACTTAGCGGCCTTTTGCTTGGCATTAATTCATCAATAGGCCATGGCTTGTAGCCCTAAGATAAGCATTTTGCTTGTCCGTTGAGTCGTCTCCGGGTCGCTCCCATACCTTAAACTGATTATAGGTAGAGGTGTTATATCGGCATCTGTGTCTACTTTATTTATGAGTGAATCCCCGCACAGGAATGGATGGCAGGTGGCGTGGAAACGCGTAAAAAGCCTTAAGGATCACCCTATCGCGAAATTTGGTCCAGGGTTGATAACGGGTGTGGCTGATGATGATCCAAGCGGTGTGGTTACCTACTCGCAGGCGGGAGCGCAGTTCGGGCTAAATATGCTCTGGACCATGCCTCTGGCATTTCCGCTGATGGCTGCCATCCAGTTCATTTGTGGGCTGATCGGCCGCGTCACCGGAAGAGGCCTAGCGGCCAATATTAAGGATGCCTTCCCTCCCCTTATCCTCAAGGGAGTGGTCATTCTTCTGCTGGTAGCGAATACACTGAACATCGCCGCCGATGTGGCCGCCATGGGAGAGGTCGGTCAGTTGGTCACGGGGATGAATTCCCATCTTATGACCCTGCTCTTTGTCGTGGTGACACTCCTGCTTCAGGTACTCGTTCCTTACCATCGGTATGTCTTTTACCTGAAGTGGCTGACCCTCTCCCTGCTGGCCTATGCGGCAGTGCTCTTCACCGTCCATGTCCCGTGGCATGAAGTGGTACTTAGGACGGTCTGGCCGACGTTCACGCCCAACGCACAAGCCGCAACCATGGTGGTTGCTGTCTTTGGCACCACGATCAGCCCCTATCTGTTCTTCTGGCAAGCCTCGGAAGAGGTCGAGGATATGAATCGTAATCACGCAAAAGGTCCCCTCCTGAGCGATTCCGCTTCGGCCCCTCAGGAACTGCGTCGGATCCGATGGGACACCTGGAGCGGGATGTTCTACTCCAACATTACAGCCTATTTCATCATCCTGGCCTCGGCGGTGACGCTCCATGCGGCGGGCATCACCGACATCCAGACAGCATCCCAGGCCGCCACTGCCCTCCGCCCCCTAGCGGGTGACTTGGCTTTTCTCCTCTTCGCGATGGGAATCATGGGCGTCGGCCTGATCGGCGTCCCCGTGCTCGCGGGATCAGCGGGATACGCCCTCTCCGAGGCCATGGGATGGAAGTGGGGGCTGGAAAGGAAGATCCGTGATGCACGCGGGTTTTACTGTGTGATTATCATCAGCGTGCTTGCCGCTCTGGGTATCCAATACTCGCCGATTAGTCCCATGAAGGCCCTTCTCTGGAGCGCCGTGATCAATGGTGTAGTGGCCGTCCCCCTGATGGCCGTAATCATCATCTTGGCATCCAAGAAGTCCGTGATGGGTGACTACACGGCCAGTCGTCCCATAGTCATCCTCGGATGGATCGCCATGACAATCATGGGAGCAGCAGCCCTCGGCATGCTCATTCTGGGTTGATTGAAGGGTCCCTGAAATCCTACTCCAATACCTGACCCAGTACGAAGTGAGCCAAGCACGGTCATCCCCTACATCGAGGAGCCCCACGAGCACTTCAAGGAGGCATACGGCCGTCACTTCCAACGCTCAGCAGAGATCGCTAAGAGGCGCCAGTTAACCATTTCCGCCAATCCTTCCAGAACAAAAAACAGACACCGAGTGTCCTAGGTCTCACTTATCTTCAGTAGGAGTAATGGTAATTTGATGCCAGAGTCAGGCGGTCAAGCGCCACTCTGGCTGAAAAGACCCAGCCCTAAAGGCTCTTAGGCTTTAGCGGAACCACGGAATGCTACGCATTCGTGAAGAACTCGTTCCCCTGCAAAATGCTCGCTCGACCTCAACACTACATTGATGTCGCCGACGACGGCATGAGCTCCCTTGGCAAGTTCCTCTGCAAGGGTGGCTGAATTCTCCAGTCCTTCAACCAGTGACTTGTCCTGAGAGAGAACGACGGGCTGGGAGCCAGGAACGATAAGAATAGCAAGTGGACGGATCGAACGAGCAATCGGATCAAGCGTCAGGATATCAGCCGACTCCTCGGCTACAGCCGCGGCCTCTGCATGGCGAACCTCGAGCTGTATCATTCTGGCACGGGCCTCCGGAGTCACTGACTCAATGGCGTGCGTAATAGCATCGAGGAGGGCATGGCGCACCTCGGAAAGCTCCTCCAGCTCCTGGAGCTTCTGCAAATCCTCGTTCTGATGGATCGCTTTGGCTAGCTGGGAGATTTCCTTGAGATAAGAATTCCTCTGGGCATCGGGCACATAATACATGACCACGAGATGCACGCGGACGTTGTCAGACGATCCGTAATCGATGCCCTGTGGGCTCCAGCCCACGGCACAGAGCAGCTCTCCGTCATGGTCGGAAGTGGCGTGGGGGCAGGCCCATCCCTTGCCGATGCCGGTATTGTGCTGCTTCTCCCGGGAAAAAGCCTTCTCGGTGATTCCACCCTCGTCGGCGATCTCAGGAATTGCCTCGAGCAGGGTGCCGAGAAACTCCAGAGCATCGTTCTTGATGTTGTCGGGGAGTTCGACAAGACGGCCTTTCTGGAGTGCGTTGAGTAAAGCTTTCATGGAAATGGACAGATGCAGTCTTAATCAATACCGAACTTTCTGGCAAACCATGCGTTCACCGTGTGGGTGAGCGTCACATAACAGAGGATCGTGGCGGCAATGAAGGCCCAGTAAATCGGCGGAAGCGGCACCATGTGCAGGTAGGTCGCCACGAACGGGATGTACGGGATGGACGAGCCGATCAACATGATGAGCACTGTGGTAAGGATTAGGGCAGGGCTGGCAATACTCTGGATGAAGGGAATCTTCCGCGTGCGGATGACATGGACGATCAGGGTCTGGGTGATGATCGACTCGACGAACCATCCAGTGTGGAAGAGCGAGGCCGCATAGGTGTCGTCGTTGGCGACCCCTGGCCCTCCAGTGAACCGGTGGAGCAAGTTAGCGGGAGCAGCAAGGTTGAGATTGCTGCAATTGAAGAACCAGAGCATCACGGCGAACGTCGTATAGTCGAAGAGTGAACTGGTCGGCCCGACATACATCATGAACTTCTGGATGTTACCAATGTTCCATTTCCTGGGCTTCTGAAGGAACTCTGGATCCACGTTGTCGTAGGGAATGCCTATCTGGGAGAAGTCGTAGAGCAGGTTGTTCACCAGCACCTGGACGGGAAGCATCGGCAGGAAACTGAGGAAGTAGCTACTGCCGACCATGCTGAACATATTGCCGAAGTTGGAACTGGCTCCCATGCGGATGTACTTGATGATGTTCGCGAAGACCTTGCGCCCTTCCAGGATGCCATCCTCGAGGACCATGAGGCTCCGCTCGAGCAGGATGATGTCGGCCGATTCCTTGGCGACATCTACGGCGGTATCGACCGAGATGCCGACATCGGCGACACGCATGGAGAGGGCGTCATTGATGCCGTCCCCCATGTAGCCAACGACATGCCCCTTCTTCTGAAGGGCGACGATTATGCTCTCCTTCTGGGCCGGGGAGAGGCGGGCGAAGACACTGGTCTTCTCGGCGAGATCTCCGAGCTGGTCCTCGTCCATACCAACGATCATGTCGCCGGTGATGATCTCCCCGGCGTCGAGATGGACGTCCTTGCAGATCTTGCGGGTGACCAGTGCATTGTCCCCGGTGAGGATCTTGGTAACGACTCCGTGTCCTGCCAGCGAGGCGATGGCCTTGGAGGCGGACTCCTTCGGAGGATCCAGGAAGGCAATATAACCGAGCAGGACTAGGTCGCTCTCGTCGGCGATCGAGAAGGTCCCCTTGTCCCGGGGGAACTCGCGATAGGCGATGCCGAGCACGCGGTAGCCGTCGCGGCTGAGTGACTCGAATTCCTCCAGCAGGTCGTTCTTGATTAGGTCGATCATCATGTAGACTTCTTCGTCGACCTGATAGTGGGTACAGGACTTGAAGATATCCTCCACGGCCCCCTTGCAGATAAGAACGTGGTCTCCCTCGTAATCGACCACCACGGACATCCGCTTGCGCTGGAAGTCAAAGGGGATCTCGTCGACCTTCTTGCACCCGCGATCCACATCTAGGTCGGTGTGGGAGAGAACGGAGTTGTCCAGCAGGTTGCGCAGACCCGTCTGGTAGTAACTGTTCATGTAGGCATAGCGGAGGACGTCCTCGCTCTGGCGCCCCGTAACATCGACGTACTTCTCCAGGATGACGCGGTCCTGGGTGAGTGTACCCGTCTTGTCCGTGCAGAGGATGTCGATCGCCCCGAAGTTCTGGATCGCGTGGAGCTTCTTTACGATCACCTTCTTCTTGGACATGGCGAGGGCACCCTTTGCGAGGTTCACCGCCACCATCATGGGCAGCATCTCGGGGGTCATGCCGAGCGACACGGCTAGGCCGAACATCAGGGCTCCGGACCAATCATGCTTGGTAAGTCCGATGATCAGGAAAACGACGCTGACCATCACCAACATGAAGCGGATCATGAGCCAGGTGAACCCGGCGATGCCGCGATCGAAGCTTGTCATGACGGGAGCGCTGCCCAACTTCTCGGATATAGAACCGAAGTGGGTGCGGATGCCGGTATTCACCACCACAGCCTTGGCTGTGCCGCTGACCACATTGCTGCCCTGGAAGACGGCGTTCGTCATCTCGATGACCGCCTTGGACGGTTCGGACGGGGGCTCGGCATGCTTTTCGACCGGCATGGATTCACCGGTCAGCGAGGATTGACTGACAAAGAAGTCCTTGGCCGTGATCAACCGGAGATCCGAAGGGATGATGGATCCAGCCTGCAGTACCACGATGTCTCCCGGGACGATCTCCGACATGGGGATCTCAACTTCACTACCGCCGCGGATAACATGGCAGTTGGTCTGGACCATGGCGTTGAGTGCCTCCACGGCCTTACCGGACTTGCTCTCCTGATAATAGGAGAGCCCGACCGAAATCACGACCATCAGACCCACGATCGTGGAGGAGGCAGGATCGCCGGTGGCCAGGGAAATGCCGGCAATCACCAGCAACTGGATCACCAGTGGGTTTTTGCACCGGGTCAGGATCTCCATGATAAAGCCTATCTTCTTCTTATGACCGAGGTCGTTCGGCCCCCACTCGTCACGCAGAGTCTCGACCTCCGTCTCTGAAAGACCTTCCTCGCGGCTCTTCATGGCAAGGAGAGCGGCGTCATGTTGCAGACAGCAGACATCCAGCAGACGCTTCTCGTGATCGGTCACCGACTCGGAAGCTTCCTTCTTAGCCTTGGAGAGGCTGGCCGGGGTGATTTTTCCAAAGAGATTCTTAGTCATGGCAGCCAGCATCTTTGTCATCCCTAACTAGGAACCGGCAAGCCCCAACTCCCAAGGTTGAGAAATCGTCACAGAAATTATTGATGATGGGGAATGGGTGCTGTGGCATTGGGAGGAAGGCCTCCTGTATTCAAAACCCGATATCCTATTACCGATCCCCCATTTCCCAACTACTATCCGATCCGAACGGCACTCCGGCGGTCGAGTTTCAGGACGCCCGGGCCCTCCAGGGTGAGAACGGCCTTGGGATCGGTGACCTTCTCCCCTTTCCAGGAGACACTCCCCCCCTCGACTAGGCGACGGACATCACCACGTGATTTCTGGATGTAAAAGACCCGGTCATAGGCATCCACCCCAAGCGAGATGATGTCACGGGGCAGGTCGGCCGGCGGTTCATAGGAAGGAAGATCGGCGGACTCCAGATCCTTCTTTGAGAAACGGAGTTCGAACTCTACCCGTGCACGGAGCGCCTCGGCAACAGAATGGAAGCGGGCGGTGATCCTCTCGGCTAGGGACTTCTTGGCCTCCATGGGATGGATTTCCTGAGAAAACTCCTCATGAAGCAACAGCCTGTAATATTCCACCATCTGTTCGTCGGAGATACTCATCAGCTTCCCGAACATTTCCCCCGGAGCCTCGGTGAGGCCGACAGCGTTGCCCAGGCTCTTGCTCATCTTCTGGATGCCGTCGAGGCCCGTCAGGATAGGGAGCATCATAGCCGCCTGCTGGTGCTGACCCTCCTCGTGCTGGAGATCACGGCCGACAAGGATATTGAAGAGTTGGTCGGTGCCTCCCAGTTCCACATCCGCCTGGATCACCACCGAATCCCATCCCTGCATGATCGGGTACTGGATCTCATGGGCGCGCACGGGAAGTCCCTTGTCGATTCGCTCCCGGAAATCCTCGCGCTGGAGCATCTGCTGGAGGGTGACGCGACTATTGAGCCTCATCACGTCCTGAAAGTTCATCTTGCCGAACCACTCGCCATTGAAGCGGACAGAGGTTTTCTCCGGATTCAGAATCTTGAAGGCCTGATCCTGATAGGTCTTGGCATGTTCCATCACCTGCTCATGGGAGAGATGGGGCCGCGTTGCCGAGCGACCGCTCGGGTCACCGATCATCGCGGTGAAATCGCCGATGATCAGGATCGCATCATGGCCGAGCTCCTGGAACTGGCGCAGCTTGGAAAGAGCCACCGTGTGGCCCAGATGGATGTCGGGCGAGGTGGGGTCGACCCCGAGCTTTACCTTGAGTGGGCGACCGAGGGCCAGCTTGGCGGCCAACTCCTTCTCGCTAAGGACCTGAGCACATCCGGCCGTAAGGGCAGCGAGTTGATCGGAAAACGGACTGGTTGAGGAACTACTCATGGAACGGAGAGCAAAACAGAATCACGGCCCCTTGTTGAGCAGTTTCCTGACGTCGTCGATGGAGAGTCCCTTGCGGATGGCATCTTCAAGATGGGGATTGTTGTCGAGTGCTCCCTGCGTCTTTCCCTTGAGGGAGATATTTTTTGTCGGGAAGTCCCCCTTGGAAGAGTAAGGGCTTGATTTATCAAGATCCGTGAAGTTTTTTGTTTTGAAATCCTTGGAATCAAATTTCCTTGCGGCATCGGGATTCGCCTTCTCGAGATTTTCCGAAAGCTTCTTTTGGGGAAAGAGATGATCGCCGAGCCAGCTCTTCATTCCGGAGACGAACCCCTTGGTCTCGTACGAGTGAGCGCCGTATTCGCGTGCTCCGGAGTAATCCTTAATCGCGAAGGCCTTGTCATAGGGGCTGCCCTTGGCATTGAACTCCTTCCCCTGGTAGGAGCTCTTTGCGTTGCGGTCGGGATGCATCATGCGGTTCAACATCCCCTGCTCCTTGGGTACTTCATCGGGGGGTGCGCTAACGATTGCGGAAGAGAGCACTATCAAAACGATCCCGGCGATCAGGAGAGTAAGCAGAGGAGAAAGGGGAAACATGCTTAAATGGTAGGAGCGCAACTCGAAGCCTGCAAGAGGGCTTAAAGGAACTCGAAGAATCACTCAGAGGCGAACACGAAAGAACGTACAAAATAAAAAAACCGCCGCGGATTGCTCCGGGCGGCTTTTTTGTAAGTACTAATGAGTTATTAGCGAGAGTGCAACACCTCGCGTTTAGCGAGAGTACAACTCAACGACGAGCTGCTCGTTAACAACAGGGTTGATCTCCTCACGGGTCGGTATACGGACCATCTTACCGCTCAGGGCTTCCTTGTCGACGAGAAGCCAATCCGGCGGCTCGACGATCTGGGTCTGCTCTAGGCCGCGCAGGGCGAGGCGCTTGGAACCATCCTTGGGACGTACGGAAATAGCATCGCCAATCTTGATGGTGGCGGAGGAGATGTCGCACTTGCGCCCGTTCACGGCGACATGGCCGTGGGAGACCATCTGACGGGCTGCCGAGCGGGTCTTTGCGAAGCCCATACGGTAGACAATATTGTCGAGGCGCCTCTCAAGGAGCTGGAGCAGGATGAGGCCGGTGATACCACGGGTCTTAAGAGCGGTCTCGAAGTAACGGCGGAACTGGCGCTCAAGCACACCATACTGGAAGCGGAGTTTCTGCTTCTCGGCGAGCGCGGTACCATACTCGGAAATCTTGCGGCGTGAGCCCTTCGGTCCGTGCATGCCGGGAGGATAAGGCTTGTGCTCGAAAGCACGGGCGGATCCGGCGAGAAGAACGCCGTAACGGCGACTGACTTTGGTTTTGGGTCCAGTGTAACGGGCCATGGTAGGAAAGAGTTAGGGTAGAGAGTTGAAGTGTCGGATCAGACGCGGCGCTGTTTCGGAGGACGGCATCCGTTATGAGGAACAGGAGTCACGTCCTGGATGATGGAGATTTCAAGTCCGATGGCCTGCATGGCGCGGACTGCCGATTCACGACCGGAGCCGGGCCCCTTGACGCGAACCTCGACTTCCTTGAGGCCGTGACCCATGGCCTGACGGCAGGCGTCCTGAGCGACCATCTGGGCGGCATAGGCAGTGCTCTTACGGGATCCCTTGAAACCCATCTTGCCGGCACTGGACCATCCGAGAACGGCACCGCGCATATCGGTGACGCTGACGATGGTATTGTTGAAAGTGGCCTGAACGTGGGCGATACCGTGCGTGATGTTCTTGCTACCCTTGGCCTTGACGATCTTGGGCGGCTCAATCGGGTCGTCGAGATTAAAACTAATGGCTGCGGCTGGAGCGGCTTCCTCAACTTTCTTCTCCTTGCCCTTCTTCACCTTAGGCTTCTCAGCCTTGGCGGGAGCAGCAGCCTCGGCGGAGGGCGCTGGAGTTGCAGTCTCAGCGGAAGTCTCTGGAGCGGACTCGGAAGGATGGTGGGCTTTGGTCTCTTCGCTACGTGCAGCGTCTTGTGAGAGGCCTTCGGATTCTTTGTTTTCTTCGGACATGAACTTGGTGACGTACTAGTAAGTGCTATGGGTGAGTCGGATTATTCCTTAGCCCGTGTGACGCCGACGGTCTTGCGGGGCCCCTTGCGTGTGCGGGCATTGGTCTGGGTGCGCTGGCCGCGGACAGGAAGTCCGCGACGATGGCGGACGCCACGGTAGCAGTTGATCGCCTGCAGGCGCTTGAGGTTACCCTGAATCTCTCGGCGAAGATCGCCCTCAATGACAACCCCCTGGCCGGAAATTGCGAAAATAATACCTCCGATCTGCTCGGGAGAAAGCTCCTTGGCGCGGATGTCAGGATTGATATTGGCCTGTTCGAGGATGCGCTTGGCGGTCTTAGGGCCGATGCCGTAAATGTAAACAAGCGAGGCTTCGACGCGCTTGTCGCCGGGGATTTCTACGCCGAGGAGTCTTGGCATGGTATTGGTCTATTGAGTTAGGTGCAGGGAATGAGTGTTGTCTGAACGTCTAGTGTCAGCCCTGGCGCTGCTTGTGACGGGGATTCTTGCAAACCACGCGCACCACGTTATTGCGGCGCACGATCTTGCAGGTTTCGCAAAGGCGTTTGATGGAAGCTCGGACTTTCATGCTTGAAAACAGCGACGCGGTTGGCGTCGGTTGTGTCGGTTTATTGGCTTGGGCTGGTTGATGACTGCGGGAGTCGCTGGATGATTGTTCCCTGATTCAGATCGTAGGGGGAAACGCTGATCACTACATGATGCCCGAGAGCGATGCGCGTGAACTTCAAACGCAACCGACCGGATACCGTAGCTACCATTCTCCTGCCCCCGGCTAACTCCACTCGGAAGCGTGCCATGGACAGTCTCTCTACGACTAGGGCCTGGTGTTTTAAGCTATCAGGGGTAGGCATGTCAACACTTCAGGTTCATTTTCTGTCACTAATACCGTATGCTCGAAATGGGAGGAAGGCTTGCCGTCGGAAGTCACCACGGTCCATCCGTCATCCAGAATACGTACGCCCTCGGCCCCGAGATTGATCATGGGCTCAATGGCGAGGGTCATGCCTGGTTTGAGTTTCGGACTGGAACCTTTTTTGCCGTAGTTCGGGATCTGCGGTTCCTCGTGCAGCTTGCGGCCGACGCCGTGTCCCACAAATTCCCTGACAACGCCGAACCCCTGCCGGAGAGCCTCTGTCTCGATGTAGTTTGAGAGATCGCCCAACCTGCGACCAGCTACGGCGAAGGAAATCGCCCCCTCGAGGATGCGCTTGGTTGCGATGATGAGTCTTTCGGTTTCCGGATTGATCGCGCCGCACGCAATAGTCCTTGCCGTGTCACCGATCCAGCCATCAAGAACAACTCCTGTATCAATTTTTACAATGTCACCGTAGGCAAGGTGACGTTTGCCACCGATGCCGTGCACCACTTCCTCGTTGATCGAGATGCAGGTCTGCCCGGGAAATTTCCGGTAGCCGAGAAAGGCGCTGCGGCCTCCCAGTTCTGCCATGTATTCCCCCGCCTTCCTGTCGATCTCGCCGGTAGTCACACCAGGAGCGACGAGTTTTGCAAGCCGGTCGAGCACGATCGCAGCCGCACGGCCGGCCGCGCGCATCTTGTCAATCTCGGCCGGTGTCTTGATCGGAATGGGCATGGGAGAGAAAGGATAAATTAGGAGTGATGAATGATGAAAGTGGAGAGAACGGAGAGTGCCGCGTCGCGGATCATCGCCATGGCAGCAGGGATTCTTTTTTTATACTTCATACTTCAACCATCATCCTTTGTATCGACTACCAGCGTTGATAATTTTACGAAGATCGCATCACTCCCCTCCCCTGCATCAATGCGGTGAAGGAGATTGGGTAGTGTCTTTTCGTAGTATCCGACAACAGGCAGCGTGAGGTCACGATAGACTTCCAGGCGCTGATCGAGGGCTTCCTCCGTGTCGTCATTGCGGCGAACCAGCAAAGCACCACAGCGAGGACATGGCGCACCCTCTTGATTGCCGTGCAGCGACGTACTGAACGTGGCGCCGCATTTCAGGCAGGAGATACGCTCCAGAATACGATGGCGGATCATCTCGTCCGGCAATTCCAGCAACACGATGAGATCCAGTGAGACGCCCAGTCCGGCAAGAGAGGAGTCGAGATATTCCGCCTGACCCACGGTGCGGGGAAAACCGTCGAAGATAAACCTAGGTCCGTTCTCCTTCATCCATGCTGTCACAATCCTGACCGCAAGCTCATCCGGAACAAGCAGTCCCTTGCTGGTCCATACATCGGCTTCCTTCCCGAGAGGCGTGCCTCGTGAGCACTCCGAGCGGAGTAGCGCACCCGTGGAAACATGGGGAATGTGAAAACAATCAGCAAGCCGGTCTGCCTGGGTCCCCTTACCAGATGCCGGCGGACCGAGCAGCACGATCCGCTGGTTCATCGGATTCACCGAAACGGGGTTAGCGGTGAGTGCTGAGATAGGCGGCCAATCCAGCAATCACAAACAAACCGACGGCTGCTATGATTTTGACCACTGTGGAATCGCTAATCGCGGAACCACTCACTGAGGGACGCGGAGCGCTACGGCCACGGATCTTTCCCTTGCGAAGGAAGCCGTCGTAATGACGCTGCAGCAGGAATGTCTCCACCTGCCTCATTGTATCCAGCGTGACGCCAACTATAATGAGCAGTCCCGTTCCTCCGAAGAACTGAGCCGCCATGTAGGGAACATTCAGCGCACGACTGAGCAGTTGAGGGAGAACGGCGATGACTACAAGGAAAAGGGCACCTGCAAAGGTGAGACGTCCCATGGTGTAGTCCAGAAAGTCAGCGGTCGGCTTGCCGGGACGAACTCCGGGGATGAATCCACCATACTTCTTCAAGTCGTCCGCGATCTGGGCAGGCTGGAACTGAGTAGCGACCCAGAAATAACTGAAGCTGAAGATCAGGACGGCATAGAGGAGGTAGTGAAGCCACCCGTTGGTCAGAAGATTCGCTATCTCGACGGCCCAAGGCCTGTTACCGAAAGCCATGGTCATGATGGTCGAGGGAAACATCAATATAGCTTGGGCAAAAATTATGGGCATTACGCCGGCATAGTTGACCTTGAGAGGCATGTACTGGGTCTGACCTCCGTAGACTTTCCTTCCCACAACGCGCTTGGCATACTGAACGCTGATGCGTCTGGTCGCCTGGGTAATCGCAATGACAGAGGCGATCACGAGGAAAAGGAATGCGCAGAGGATCACGAGCACAACGGGACTTACTTGGCTTGCCTCACCACCGCTCGGCACAAAGGTTCTCCACGCCTGCACCAGACCGGCTGGCAATTGGGCCAGAATGCCGATAGTGATGATCACGGAGATGCCGTTGCCGATACCACGTTCAGTGATCTGATCTCCAATCCACATCAGGAAGAGCGTTCCAGCCGTCATGATCAAAACCGTCAGCAGACGGAAGAAAATACCGGGATCCGAAACAAGCGGAACGCCCAGCCGTGAAATCGTTTCCGAAATGCCGGGGAGGAAAGGATTCGACTGAGGGCTCTCGAAGGAAAGGGCCAGAAGATAACCTTGGAAAATACAGAGTGCGATGGTAGCGTATCGGGTGTACTGGGCGATCTTCTGGCGCCCACCATCCTCACGAGCCAGACGGCCGAGTTTCGGAATCACGGCCCCGAGCAACTGGAGCATGATCGAGGCACTGATGTATGGCATGATTCCGAGTGAAAAAATCGCGCAATTCCCGAGCGCGCCGCCGGAGAAGAGATTGAAGAGTGCTGCAGCACCGCCGCCGGCACTGTGATCGGCAACATTCTGAAACCACTCGCGCAGGACCTGGGCATTGACGCCCGGGGTCGTGATCGCGGCGCCGACACGCATGATGACGATCATTCCTAGAGTGAAGAGAACGCGTTGCCTCAGCTCGGGAATCTTGAAAATATTGGCGAACGCGGAGATCATGCTGGCACTCGGTGGTTAACGGCCTTTGTTACTTCATTGTAACGCCGGCGCGCCCTATGGATTATTAATCAGGAAGCCTTGACCGCTTTTCTCGGAGCCGCCTTCAGTGTCGCTCTGCTGGCGATCTTGGTCTGGCGCTCACGGATAACAAGAGAACCTCCGGCAGCCTCAAGCTTCTCCTTGGCGGCTGCACTCGATTTGTCCACCTCGATGGTGAACTTCTTGGTGATGGTTCCGCGGGCAAGCAGCTTGATCCCGTCATTGCTTCCATGAACGAGTCGGAGGGAGCGAAGTGCCGACTCATCGATCTTCGCGCCGGACTCAAAACGCTCTTCAAGGGTATCCAGGTTCACGACGGCGTAGACAGGCTTGAAATCAAAGTTATTGAAACCGCGCTTGGGCAGTCGGCGGATCAGGGGCATCTGGCCGCCCTCGAATCCAAGACGGACGCTGCCGCCGGAACGGGCTTTCTGACCCTTGTGGCCGCGACCAGAGGTCTTTCCGTGACCGGAGCTTTCACCGATACCGAGACGCTTTTTGCGGTGCTTGGCACCTGGACGAGGAGCGAGATTATGAAGTCGCATGGTTGTCATTCGAGAATAATGGTTGGGCTTGGGGCTTTGATTAGGCTTGAGCTGCTGTGTTTAGCTGTTTTCCCTCTATTTGCCTTAAGCGGCAACTGGAATCGCTGCTTCCGGTGTGTGCACCTTCTTCCCACGCAGTTTCATGATTTCGCTGCGAGGGCGTAGGCTGGTAAGGGCGGCAAGGGTTGCCTTGACCACATTGGAGTGGTTACTGGATCCGAGTGACTTGGCAAGGACGTCGCGGACACCGACCGCCTCGAGGACGGCGCGCACACCACCTCCGGCGATGACACCAGTACCTGGGGATGCGGGTTTGAGAAGGACGCGTCCACCTCCGAACTCTCCGAATGTCTCGTGAGGAATCGTCGTTCCCTGGATCGACACCGGAACCATGGCCTTGCGGGCGGCGTCGGATCCCTTGCGAATGGCTTCGCTGACCTCGTTGGCCTTTCCGAATCCGATACCGACGCGTCCCTTCATGTCACCGGTGACAATGAGTGCGCTGAAGCTGAAACGGCGACCACCCTTGACGACCTTGGCGCAACGGTTGATGAAAACGACCTTCTCGATCGTGTCCTTGGGTGTATCGTCTGCGGGCTTGTCGCGGCGTGGTCCGCGTTTGGGGCGTTTGTCATCCATAGAAATATTAGAACTGGAGTCCACCCTCACGGGCTGCCTCGGCGAGGGCCTTCACCTTGCCATGATACATGAAACCACCTCGGTCGAAGACGACCTTCTCGATCTTCTTTGCAAGACCGCGCTCGGCGATGAGTTTACCAACCTTGATGGCGGTCGCCACATTGGCGCGTGAGGAGGCGTCCTTGGTGAAGGATTCCTCCGTGGTGTTGACGCTGGCCAGTGTATTCCCCGCGAGATCGTCGATGACCTGCGCGGTGATGTGCTGACCGGAGAAGTGAATCGCAAGGCGGGGTCTCTCGGCGGTACCGGAGACTTTCTTGCGGAGGCGTACGTGACGCAGTTTGCGGGAATTTGTTGCGGACATGGAATAATGATCCTTGGATTACTGGACAGTCTTGCCTTCTTTGCGGCGGACAACTTCGTCGGAATAGCGGATGCCCTTGCCCTTGTATGGCTCGGGAGGATAGTACGCACGAATATCGGCAGCCACCTGGCCGACGAGATGCTTGTCTATTCCCTCGATGGAGATCTTGGTATTGTCGGTGACGGCAATCTTAATCTCGTTGGGGATCTGGAAGAGGACAGGGTGGGAGTAACCGATCGAGAGATCCAGCTTGTCACCCTTAACAGCGGCACGGAATCCGACGCCCTGAATCTCCAGGTCGCGGCGGAAGCCACTGCTGACCCCGCTCACCATGTTATTGATCAGAGCGCGGGAAAGTCCATGCAGAGCGCGGACCTCACGATGTTCGTTGGCGCGGGACACAGTGATCACGGATCCCTCGGTTGAAATGGTGATGCCCTTGGGAAGCTCCCAGGAGAGTTTGCCTTTGGGACCCTCGACGGTGACTTGGTTTCCATCTGCAACGGAGACCTTGACTTTGTCAGGGAGAGTGACGGGTGTTTTACCGATACGGGACATGGCAGGAAATAGGTTACCGGGTTACCAGATGTAGGCGAGAAGTTCTCCGCCGACTTTCTGCTTGCGGGCCTCATGACCCGAGATGACTCCGCGTGATGTGGAGATAATGGAGATGCCGAGACCGCCCAGCACGCGGGGGATGTCCTCGCTGCCGACATAGCGACGAAGTCCGGGGCGGCTGATGCGGCGAAGTCCGGCGATCGCAGGAGTCTTGCCCACATAACGGGGACGGATCCTGATGCGGGGATGGGTCTCCTTGTTGTCGAGTTCATACTCCTCAATATAACCCTCGCGCTTGAGGATGGCGACGATGTCGCTCTTGATCTTGGAATAGGGAACGAAGAACTCAACCTTCTGCACGCTTACAGCATTGCGGACACGGGTGAGAAGATCGGCGATAGGATCGGTCAGGGCACTCATTGATAATTAGGCGGAAGCGGTTTCAGGAGCCGTCTCTGCGGTTGCAGTCTCGGGCTTTTCGACCTTCTTTGTGGAATTGCGGCCGGCAAACGGCATGCCCATCTCGCTGAGAAGGGCCTTGGCCTCGTCGTTGCTTGTCGCGGACGTGACGATGGTGATGTCAAAACCGATGTTGCGCTTGATCTTGTCGAGTTCGACCTCAGGGAAGATTGACTGGTCAGCAACACCGAGGGTGTAGTTGCCATTACCATCGAAAGCACGGTTGGAGACACCTCTAAAATCACGGATACGGGGAAGAGCCGTCTTGATGAGACGCTCAAGGAACTCATACATAAGGCGACCACGCAGGGTCACCTTGGCGCCGATTGGTTGACCGGCACGCAACTTGAAGTTGGAGATGGCCTTCTTTGCGATCGTCTCGACAGGCTTCTGTCCGGTGATGAGCTGAAGCTCATCCTTGGCAATTTCTAAAGCGGCCTTCACATCGGGTGCGGAGGCTATGGAGGTATTGATGACAACCTTCACAAGGCGTGGAACCTGGTGCACGTTATTGTATCCACGTTTCTCCTTGAGGGCGGGGATGATGCGGGTATTGTACTCGTTCTGAAGTTCGGCAATGGGCAGTGACATGTCTCTGTATCCTTTTGGTAGTTGGCCTTAGTTCAGTTTATTCGGCCTTAGGGGCTTTCGATGCTTTAGGAGCCTTCTCAAGCTTGGCTTTGGCAACCTTCTTAGCTGCGGGAGCTTTTTCGTTCTTTGCCTTGGAAGCAGCAACATTCTTTACGGCTTTCTCGAGGAGCTTGACGTTCGAAATGTTGATGGGACCCTCGCGTTCAATAATCGCTCCGTTCGGCTGCTCCTGGGAGCGCTTCACGTGCTTCTTGATCATGCGGACACCTTCGATCACGACCTGGTGTTTAGTACGATTGACCTGGAGGATTTTACCCTCGGAGCCACGATGATTTCCGGAGATGACCTTCACGAGATCACCAGCATGAACATGGGTTTTAATAAGCGGGATTGCAGGCATTGTCTTGAAAATTAAAGGACTTCGGGGGCCAGAGAGACAATCTTCATGAAATTCTTTTCACGGAGTTCTCGGGCGACCGGTCCGAAGATGCGGGTACCGCGCGGGTTCTTGTCCTTGTCGATGATAACAATCGCGTTGCTGTCAAATCGGAGGTAGGAACCATCCTCACGACGGACGGGCTGGCGAGTACGGACGACAACGGCACGGACCACATCGCCCTTCTTCACAGCACCACCAGTGGAGGCTTCTTTGACGTTGGCGGTAATAATATCGCCGATGCGGGCTACGAGTGTTCTCTTGCCGATGACACCGATCATGGTGGCCATACGGGCGCCGGTGTTATCGGCAACATCGAGACGGGAGCGGAGTTGGATCATGGTGGTTCCTGAAAGTTAGTGATTCTAGCGAACGATTAGTGACGGATCACCTCGACCAAGCGCCAGCGTTTGAGGCGGCTCAGAGGGCGGGTCTCCATGATGGAGACGCGGTCCCCGATCTTGGCTTCATTCTTTTCGTCATGGACGTGGAACTTCTTCACCTGCTTGATGATCTTGCCGAAAAGCGGGTGAGGAACACGAGTAATCGTCTTAACCACGATGGTCTTGTCCATCTTGTCGGAGATCACTTCCCCGACACGGGTCTTGCGAAGGGAGCGGGACTCGTCAGCGGGTGACGTGGAAGTTGGTATAGTAGCTGTTTCGTTCATCGGAGCGGTGACCTGTTGTGCTTAGAGCGCCTTGGTTGCCTTGGTTTTTGCGGTGAGCACGGTTTCAAGCCGAGCTATCTCGCGGCGCATAGTAGTCAGGAGATGGGGCTTTTCCAACTGACCGGCTTGCTGCTGCAAGCGTAGATGGAAGATCTCCTGTCGCAGTTCCTTTTTACGGGAAGCGAGTTCAGTAGGCGTCAATTCGCGGATTTCGTCAAGAGTCATATTCGGTTCCAGTGATCGTATGCCTGAAAATTAGGCGGCGTGGTGACGGGTGATAAACTTCGTCCGGATCGGAAGCTTGTTAGCAGCTAAGCGAAGGGATTCGCGGGCCACAGTCTCCGAGACCCCGTCGAGCTCAAACAAGATGTTGCCGGGACGCACCGTGGCAACCCAATATTCAGGCTGCCCTTTTCCTTTACCCATTCGGGTCTCGGGAGGACGTGCAGTCACTGATTTGTCAGGAAAGATACGGATCCAAAGCTTGCCCTTGCGCTTCATGTTGCGGGTAAGCGCCACACGTGCTGCTTCGATCTGGGTATTGGTTATCCAGGCACGGTCTAGGGTCTGGAGGCCGAATTCACCGAAATCAATGTTGATATTACGTGAGGCTGTCCCCTTGCGGCTTCCGCGCTGGGTCTTTCGATATTTGACTCGTTTTGGCAGTAAGGGCATGGCTTATCTCCTTTAAAAAAATTCCTGTGATGGTTTAGGCGAGCGCCTCCACTGGCGCAGGCGCAGGCGCAGGCGCAGGCGCGGAATCGGCGGACGACGGAGTAACGGAACGTGGTTCCGGGAGTTTCTCGGGCTTTTTGCAAATCCAGCACTTCACTCCGACTTTTCCGGCAAGTGTGTCAGCTTCGGCAAAGCCATAGTCAATGGTTTTGCGGAGTGTGTGGAGAGGAATAGTGCCGGCACGAACCACCTCGGTGCGGGCGATTTCGGCGCCACCGAGACGACCACTTGCGCGGATCTTGATACCATCAGCTCCCATGTCCATGGCGATCTGCATCGATTTCTTCATGGCTCGGCGGAACCCAATGCGGCGCTCAAGTTGACCGGCAACACTTTCGGCAACAAGTTGCGCGTCAATCTCCGGCTGCTTTATCTCGATAATGTCAATCTTGGCTTGCTTGCCACCAGCCAAATCAGAGACCTTCTTGGTCATCGTCTCGATCTCGGATCCTTTACGGCCAATCACGATGCCGGGACGGGCAGTGAAGATGGTGACGCGGACGCTGTTCCAGGCACGCTCAATAACGATGCGGGAAACCGCTGCGGTCTTGAGCTTTTTCTTGAGCCAGCCGCGGATCAATTGATCGGCATAGAGGAAATCGGCGAATTCTTTTTCCGTCGCGTACCAACGCGAGGTCCAGTCACGGGTGATTGGAAGGCGGAAGCCGATGGGGTTGACTTTTTGTCCCATAGTAAGTGTGCGTTATAAGGTGATTGGCTTCTCTGCTTAGTCTTTGATTTCGACAGTCTCAGTGACCACCTCAACTGCTGGAGCAGAGGATGCGGCTTCGTTTTTGAATTTTGGCTTGTCTGAGGACTTGGAAGACCGGGGAGACTTGGGCTTGTCAGCACGGCGAACGATCGGCACCTCATCAGTCAAAACAATACGGATATGGCTGTTACGCTTACGGACCGGACCGGAGCTGCCACGTGCCTTCGGGCGCATGCGCTTGATGGTCGGAGCCTCGCCAATGACAGCCTCCTTGATCACAAGGAGTTCGGGGCGGATATTGTTGTTGTGCTCGGCGTTGGCGATGGCACTCTTGAGAGTCTTGGCGATCAGGGGCGCCGCTTTCTTCGGAATGAATGCAAGTTGCTGAAGGGCATCAATGGCTGGGAGTCCCTGGATTTCACGGGTGACCTCGCGTGCCTTGAAGGCTGATATTTTCGCGTAGCGGTGGGTGGCGATGACTTGCATGAGTAATTAGCGTGTGGTGTCGATGCGGAGTGTGTCGCCTGACCTGACGGACTCGGCGGGAGTGACAATATTCTGAACAATGGCACCGCTGATCGAGTCGCGGACATCGACTACGCGGACTGAGGCAACCTGGCGGGCACCGCGCCATACTTGGAAAGGCATGCCCGTCTTGACTCCCTGTCGGGAACCCAGATTTGCGACGACTAAGGAAAGATCGGGTTTCACATCCACAACAGTACCAGTCGTAAGATCGACTCCTGATGCTGCTGGAAGATCCTTCTGGCGGTTAAGGAAGGCGGAGCTGGATCGGAGCACTTCCTCGACCTTCAGGCGGGCCTTTGGGTCAATGCCTTCGGACCTCTTGAGCAGTTCCATAACCGATTCGGTCATAGCGCTTAACTGGTCCCTTGAAGCATCATTCTGCTTCTGGAGAAGGCGCATGTCACGGACAGCAGTGAGTAAGCGCGCGCGAAGATTTTCTGTCTCCTTATCGGCAGGAGCGATTCCCAGAGCCTCGATACGCTCGTTCAGTTCGTCGGATTTCCGCTTAAAGAGTTCGGACTCCCCGTTGGCAATCGCCAGACTCTCAGTGAGCCCCTTGATCGAGGCCTCGGAAAGGATGAGTTTCTCACGAAGCGCATCGGAGGATCCACCGCCGTTAGCGTTCACATTCTGCGCAAGCGCGGCGGCAACCGGAAGCCCGAGAAGGGCAACGGCTGTCACAGCGGACAACTGGCAGGAATGGTGGATGGCAGACATCAGGTGGATGGTAGTAAAATCGTTACTTGGTGACCTTTGCGGTGTGTGAACCGTGCTTCTTGAAGATACGGGTCGGGGAGAACTCACCGAGCTTGTGGCCGACCATGTTCTCAGTAACAAAAACCGGAATGAAGGAACGTCCGTTGTGAACGTTGAAAGTATGTCCGACAAAGTCGGGAGTCACCGTGGAACGGCGAGACCAGGTCTTGATCGGCTTCTTGACATTGCCTTCGTTGAGTTTGTCGATCTTCTCGAGGAGTTTCCACTCCACGAACGGGCCTTTTTTGAGTGAGCGTGACATAGGAGATTATTTCTTTTTGCGGCGCTGGACGATAAAGGTGTCGCTCTGCTTGTGTTTGTTACGGGTCTTGAATCCCTTGGAGAGCTGTCCCCAGGGGCTCATCGGATGATGGCGTCCGCCACCGCCCTTGCTCTTGCCCTGACCGCCACCCATCGGGTGATCGACCGGGTTCATTGCCATACCGCGAGTCTGCGGGCGAATACCAAGCCAGCGGGAGCGTCCTGCCTTTCCACTGACAACATTCATGTGTTCGATATTGCCGACCTGACCGATGGTAGCGTAGCACTCTTCGTTGATGCGGCGAAGTTCTCCGGAGGCCATCTTAATGAGTGCATATCCTCCCTCACGATTGCTCAAGATGGCCAGGGAACCGGCGCTGCGCACGATCTGTCCACCCTTGCCTGGGATCAGTTCCACATTGTGGATGGCGAGACCGAGAGGAATAGCCTTCAGAGGAAGGGCGTTGCCGACATTGGGCTCGGCATTGTTGCCAGCTGAAACCTTGGCTCCTACCACAAGTCCTGCCGGATGGAGGATGTAAGCCTTCTCTCCGTCCGGATACTGGATCAGGGCGAGACGGGCTGTACGGTTTGGATCGTATTCCACGGCCATCACTTCGGCAATCGCGTCGCGGCGAAGGCGCTTAAAGTCGATGATACGGATCCTGCGCTTGTGACCACCGCCACGGTGACGGGCAGTCTTGCGTCCGTTGTTATTGCGGCCTCCGGTGCGCTTCTTGCTCTCGGTAAGTGATTTCTCGGGCTTGCTCTTGGTGATCTCCTCAAAGGAAGGCAATGCCATGAAGCGTTGCGAAGGAGTCAGCGGGCGGAAAGTTTTCAGTGCCATGGTCGTATGGGGTGATGAGGTCTTCGGCTATCGGTTACGCGATGTCGATCTTCTCGCCTTGGGCAAGAGTGACGACGGCCTTTTTCCAGTGAGCACGGCGACCGAAATCGGCTCTACGCTCGCGCTTCTTCTTTCCCTCGACTTGAGCAGTGTTCACCGAACGGACCTTCTTCTTGAAGAGGGTCTCGATCGCATGCTTGATCTCAATCTTGTTCGCCGCTGGGGCGACGCGAAAGACGTACTTGTTAAGCTTCTCGGAAAGAAGGCTGGCCTTCTCGGTCACGAGGATGCTTTTGATGATGTCGTGTGCTTCTTTCATGACGTTAGCCTTGGAGGCGGTTTCCAAGGGCCTCGAGGGCGTCCTTGGTAATGATGATCTTGTCGAAAGCGAGGATGTTCTCGGTATTGACTTCGGCAGCGGTCATCAGAAGGTCTTTGGCGACATTACGACCGGCCAGGAAGGTTATGTCGTTGAAGGAAACTGCGATGACGAGTGTCCGGCGGACATCTCCAGCAAGTCCCTTGATCAGGCTGACAAACGTCTTGGTCTTAGGCTCCTTCACTTCGAAGGAATCAACCACGAGGACATCACCGGAAAGGATGCGGGAGCTAAGGGCCTTGCGGAACGCGAGCTTCTTGACACCCTTCGGCGTCTTCTTTGCGTAGCGGTTGACAAAAACTCCATTTACAAAAAGAGGCTCAGGACCATGGACAACACCGCCGCCAACCCAGACGGGCGAACTGGCGTAACCGGCACGGGCTCGGCCGGTACCCTTCTGCTTCCACGGCTTCTTACCCGAGAGATTGACTGTGGCCTTGGTCTTGACGGAAGCTGTACCACTGCGGCGATTGGCGCGCATGGCGACGACCACGTCGTGGACGGCCTGGGTTCCCTTACCGTCAGTAATGATCTCGATCTTGGCCTGCTTGGCCGCGTCGATTGTGAGGATAGTGGCGCTCATGGATTACTCTGCTGCTTTTGAGGATTTCTTCTTCTTGGAGGGGCGAACCACGACGTAGGTTCCCTTGGCACCTGGAATGCATCCACTGACAAGAATAACACCATCCGCTTCACGCACCTGTACGATCTCGAGATTCTGCATGGTGACGCGCTCATCACCCATGTGACCGGGCATACCCATGTTTTTCCAGACACGACCCGGAGTGAGACGGTTTCCGATGGCACCGTTACGTCGGTGCATCATGGAGCCGTGGGTCTCGGGCTGGCCTGCGAATCTGAAACGCCTGACAACACCCTGGAAACCTTTGCCCTTGGAGGTGCTGATAACATCCACAAACTGGCCATCCTTGAAAGTCGTGACGGGAAGATCGACGGACTCTGGAAGAGCCTCTCCATCCTTGACCCGGAACTCGCGGATGAAGCGCTTCGGCGTCGAGGAGGTCTTCGCAAAATGTCCCTTCTGGGCCTTGGGAACACGCTGTTCCTTCTGGTCCCCATAACCGACCTGGACTGAGGAATAACCGTCCTTCTCCTTACTCTTCACTTGGAGGATACGGTTGCCACCGGCCTCGATAACCGTGACGGGGCGGATGCGACCCTTGGTGTCATAGACACGGGTCATGCCGATTTTCTTGCCGAGAACGCCGATGCTCATTGTACGGATAGTTGAGTTTGGAAAGGGGGTCAGATCTTGATGGTGATGTCGACGCCTGCAGGAAGATTGAGCTTGCGAAGCTCATCGACTGTCTTGGCGGTCGGCTCGAGGATGTCGAGAAGGCGCTTGTGAGTGCGGATCTCGAACTGATCCATCGACTTCTTATCGACGTGCGGAGAGCGGTTCACCGTGAACTTCTCGATTCGGGTTGGAAGTGGGATTGGGCCCGTCACCTTCGATCCCGTGCGCTTGGCGGTCTCGACAATCTCGAGTGCCGAGATGTCTAGAAGGCGGAAATCGAAGCCTTTGAGTCTGATTCGGATGCGTTGTCCTGCGGCCATAGTCTTGGTTGGTTAGTTTTTCTGGTCGAGAACCGCGGCCAATACTTGGGCCGGGACCTGTTCGAAGTGTGATGGCTCCATGGAGTAGGAAGCGCGTCCCTTGGAGAGTGATCGGATGGAAGTTGCGTACCCGAACATTTCGGACAGCGGAACTTCTGCGTTGACGCTGGTGACGATCGTCTTGGTCTCGATCGACATGATCTTTCCGCGGCGACGGTTGAGATCACCCATGATGTCGCCCTGATACTCCTCTGGAGTCACGGCCTCGACCTTCATGATCGGCTCGAGCAGGATCGACTTGGCATTCTTGAGACCATCCTTGAGCGCGAAGATAGCCGCCATCTTGAAGGCCATTTCGTTGGAATCCACGTCATGGTACGATCCATCTACAATCTCGACATGTATATCGATCACAGGGTAGCCGCCGACTATGCCGTTCAGTGCGGCCTCGTTGAGGCCCTTGATGACTGCGGGAATGAAGTCTTTCGGAATGGAACCACCGACGGTCTTGTTCTCTATCGTCACGCCCTTGCCCTTTTCATTCGGGGCGACTTTGATGACCACATGGCCGTATTGACCGCGTCCACCGGACTGCTTGACGAGTTTACCCTCGCCGCCTGCCGAGTTGAGAATCGTCTCTTTGTAAGCGATTTGGGGTTTTCCAGAGTTAGCCTCGACCTTGAACTCACGCAGCATGCGGTCGCGGATGATCTCGAGATGCAGCTCACCCATACCAGCGATGATGGTCTGACCGGTCTCCTCATCGGTGAAGACGCGGAAGGTTGGATCCTCTTCGGAAAGACGCTGAAGAGCAGTGCCCATCTTCTCCTGGTCGGCCTTGGTCTTAGGTTCGATGGACATCGAGATGACGGGATCCGGGAAGGAAGGAGGCTCGAGGGCAATCGGTTCCTCCTCGGTACAAAGAGTGTCACCGGTCGTGATATTGCGGATGCCGACAATGGCAGCGATGTCACCGGAGTAGCAAGTGTCGATATCCTCGCGCTTGTCAGCCTGGATCTGGATAAGTCGGCTTATGCGCTCACGCTTGCCAGTACGAGGATTAAGAACGGTATCTCCCTTACTCAGCTTTCCTGAGTAGACGCGGAAGAATACAAGCTTTCCTACGAATGGATCACTCCAAAGCTTAAAGGCGAGTGAGCAGAAGGGGGCGTTGTCATCAGTAACGGCAAACTTATCCTTGCCATTATCAGGATCCATTCCCTTGGCGGGAGGGATGTCAATCGGGCTTGGAAGATAATCGATGACGGCATCAAGGAGATACTGGACACCCTTGTTCTTGAAGGCTGATCCCCCGGCAACAGGCACAAACCTGTTGGCCGTCGTCTGACGACGGATAGCCCTCTTGAGGATCTCCTTGGTGACGGGCTTCTCCTCAAGGAATAGCGTTCCGACCTCTTCGTCGAGGTCGGTCATCTGGGAAACCAAGTCCTCGTAGGCCGACTCGGCAAGATCCTTCAGTTCTGTGGGAATCTCGGTGATCGTGTAATTGGAACCCATGCTGGCGTCATCGGCGTAGATGACGGCCTTCTGGTTGACCACGTCGATCTGGCCCTGAAGATGATCCTCGGCACCGATTGGAATAAGGATCGGCCAGGCATTGGCACCCAGTTTGTTACGCATGTCGTTGACGGCATTCGCAAAATTTGCACCCGTGCGGTCCATCTTGTTGACGAAAGCAATACGAGGAACATTGTACTTGTTGGCTTGGCGCCAGACAGTCTCGGACTGCGGCTGAACGCCCGCAACACCGCAGAACACGGCAATGGCACCATCGAGAACGCGCAACGAACGCTCCACCTCTGCGGTGAAATCCACGTGGCCCGGTGTATCGATGATGTTGACGCGCATCTTGATGTTATCGAACAACTTGACGACACCTTCCTGCTTGATCTGGTTCCAGCTGCAGGTCGTCGCGGCGGAAGTAATCGTGATGCCTCGCTCACGCTCCTGCTCCATCCAATCGGTAGCAGTGGTGCCCTCGTGCACTTCGCCGATCTTATGGATCATGCCGGTGTAGAAGAGAACGCGCTCGGTAAGTGTCGTTTTTCCGGCATCGATGTGGGCGCAGATCCCGATATTACGGGTGCGCTCCAGCGGAAAGGCGCGATCCGGAGAGTTCGGATTTGCAGTGTCGGTGCTCATTGCGGTGATTGGATAAAGAACAAAAATACTGGGACTACCAGCGGAAGTGAGCGAAGGCGCGGTTGGCCTGGGCCATCTTGTGAAGATCGTCCCGCTTCTTAATAGCGGCACCCTGATTAGCGGCGGCTTCCTTGAGCTCAGAGGCAAGGGCCTTCGACATTGGGACGCTCTTGCGCTTGCTTGCAAAACCAACGATCCAGCGCATCGCAAGGGCGAGTTGGCGATCAGCCGGAACTTCCATCGGAACCTGGTAAGTGGCTCCGCCGACGCGGCGGCTCTTCACCTCAAGACGAGGGCGGGCGTTGTCCATGGCCTTCTGGAGAACATCCAGCGGATCAACCGCCTCGATTTCATCACGGGTACTCTCGATTGCTGTGTAAACAATACGTTCCGCAAGGGAACGTTTACCTCCGCGCATGACGGTGGTGATAAGGCGGGCAACCAGCGGACTGGCGTAGCGGAGGTCACGCTTGACCTCTTTGGTGATGACGCGTTTGCGGCGGGACATGATAAAGAAAAGTTGGAGTGTTGGTCTGGATTACTTCTTCTTCTTAACGGCCTTGGCCTCTTCACCTGGCTTTGGGCGCTTGGCTCCGTACTTGGAGCGTCCACGACGGCGACCATCAACGCCAAGGCAATCAAGACTACCGCGGACGATATGATACCGGACGCCGGGGAGATCCTTCACACGGCCTCCGCGAACGAGCACGATGGAGTGCTCCTGGAGGTTATGTCCCTCACCGCCGATGTAGGCGATCACTTCCTGGCCGTTGGTGAGGCGAACCTTGGCAACCTTGCGAAGCGCTGAGTTAGGCTTCTTGGGAGTTCGGGTCATCACCTGCACGCAGACGCCACGACGCTGGGGACAATTCACGAGCGCAGGTGATTTGGATTTCACCTTGACCTGTTCGCGGCCCTTACGGACGAGTTGGTTGATGGTTGGCATTGTTAAAAAATGAGTGATCCCAATGCTTCTTCGATTGCCGTTCAGCAAAACCATCCCCGTGTTTGTAAAGGAACTGGTCCGCATCACCACAGAGTCTTTAAGAACTCCGAAGAAGTCGGGAGGTGGGAAAGTAGGGAAACCACGTGAATCTGCAAGAAGATTTTATCATTTCGTCACAGATATTTTCATCGGGAGCGACGAACCAAAGTAACCGCCCGTCTCACCTGCGATCTCTTGGTGTAGGATTTCCTTTCCATTTTCGTCCCTCACGACAGCGTTACAAACGGCTCGCAGAAGGACTCTGACATCACCCTGCTGGTCACTGGAGGCTTATAATATCTAGCTTTATCAGGAATGAAAGCTGGCGTCCTGCACTGTCATTTCTCCGGGCGATTCGGCCGTAGGCATATCATTTTTGAGAGCGCCGCCCGACGTTCTGCCACCCGCCGGTAGCCCCAGTCGCTGAGAATGCGAAAAAGTGCCACACGCTGATACATTCTCCACGCCACGTTGCCCGCCAAACTACCGCAGAGCGCCATCATTCTGAAGACAGCCTCGGCACCCCGCCTTATCCGCCCATCCACCTCGATCAGGTGAACTGCTCCCATCGGTCGGTCTGGGGGAAATCCATAAGCCTCCCCCTCTCCGTCCTGCACGGCTGAAAACTCCAGACGGCCATTCCCTGCAATGATCCAACGACGCATCGAAGCAGTGCAAAAGCCGCATTCCCCATCATAAATCACTAGGGGAAGAGGGCGTGGCGGCATGCTCATGGAAACATCTTATCGTGACATAGAGTTCGACGCCAATCATCACGCCAATCCATTCCTCGCGGGTTTTCACCGAGCACTCCTCCGTTGATATTCATCGGGTAAGACCGATATCGTGAACCGATGCGATTTTCATTTTTCAACTTCTTTCTTCTCCTGCTCTTGATGGAAATTATCCCCACAATTGTTCATGCACAAAAGGCTGAGGAGATCCTTATGGCTGCTCGAATGAGCCCAACGGCAAGACCTGCTTCCCTGCGGGCTCAGATCCGGGGCGAGGAGAAGCCGACACTGTTGCGTATCGGCCTCAAAGACCATGTGATCACCTACGAGTTCAAGGAACCGGAACAAATCCTCCTGCTCAAACTCGAACCCGGAAACACCAGGCTTCTGGAGAAAAAGAACGGGGTGTCGCAGACCATCAGCGGCTCCCATCTCAACGATGTCATCAGGGACACCGGTGTCACCTATCAGGATCTCTCCTTGGGATTTCTCTACTGGCCCCGTCCTGTCCTGCAGGGAGAAGATACCATCAAGACCCGACCAGCATGGAAGATCGATCTTCAGGCACCCCCAGGCGAAGAAGCGTATGGCGTCGCCCGTGTCTGGATCGACAAAGATTCCGGCGCCATCCTGCGCATCGAAGGCTATGACAAGAAAGGCCTTCTCCTGCGCCGGTTTGAAATCGTCTCCGCGCAGAAGATCGACGGCCTCTGGATGCTCAAGCAGATGAGGATCGAGAGCTTTGAACCGGGCAAATCCGACCCGGTTTCCAGACGCTATCTCGAGGTTTTGGGAAAGGATTCCTAACGCCTTGCCGTACCCACGTCGCGGAGGGTGCGAACGCCCTATTTTGTAATCAGCACAATTTGAGCGGCATTGGGACTACCAAGACCCGTTGCCATATCGTAACCAACAATCGTGGGGTAGCCGTTTGATCCGGCGGTGATGTCGCGGAAATAGGTGGCGTAGGAGGTCTTGGCAGCGCTGTAGGCCTTCGCATTGAACTGGGTGATGCCGGCATTTCCCAGGCTGGCACGGCGGGCCAGGAGCGCTGACACTTGTGGAGCGCCCACGCTGGTTCCGCCGAACACATACCATCCGGACGCCTTGGTGGAGGGATCGGTGAAGTAGACCGAACAACCGGTGTACGGGTCGGCGACATAGCTCAGATCGGGAGTGCCGCGACCGGAGTTGATGTTGAAGCCGACCTGATAGGAGGGAATTTGCACATATGTGCTGGGGCCACCACCACCACCGCTCCACGCGGTCTCCGAGGTCACTGTTCCCGAGACGGAATCATAGGCCAGCGAGGTTCCTCCCACGGCGGTCACATTGGCGGACACTGCGGGCCAATCGGTCACCCCGCCGACGTCACCCGAAGCAGCAACATAACTCACCCCGCTCTTGGCGAAGTAAGAGTCGTAGTTCTTCTCCGTCGAAAACTCACCCGCCCCCCAACTCATGGAAACGACACCTGCCTTGACCGTAGTCGAAGTGGCATAACTCACCGCGGTCAAAAGGCTTCCGCTCGAGGCATCCTTGGCCACGACCAGTGCGATTTTTGCGCCGGGAGCCATGGCATGGGCCCACTCGACATCAAGAGTCGTCTCTTGGGCCCATCCTGTGTTGCCTACATTAGGCCTTCCCTGTGGATAATAGATGGAGACCGTGGTGGTGGGTATTCCGTAGGCGGAGCAGAAGCTGTTCAGATCGTTCTGAATGTTGGGACTCCCGTAGGCGACCACGATCGCGATGGTCTCGCCACGACCGTCACCCGTAAAGGATATCTTATTGAATCCATAGGCCGCGGCGATATGGCTCGGCCCATAACCCGTCGAGGGAGGGGCAAGTGCTGCAGGGGCTGGATTATTCCCACGCAATGAACCGATCGTGTTGTTTCGGTCTCCATCCTTGTAACCATATTTCCATTTCAGGGGAGGAGAAATCTCGCCCGGTGCGTTCACAATTTCGCCGTAAGTTTCTTGCTCCGCATGGAGTCCTAATCCGCCGGCCACAAGAAGCATAAGGAGACTAGCCACAGCGCTTGGTGAGTTTTTCATAAGGTTCATAAAGTATTGGAATTGATATGCGGGTATCTCAGCCGACGCATAAGGTCAAGGTATCTGATTCCGTAAAGTGCTTGCATCTCAAGTTCCTCTACACCTTCTCAGCCGCCGAACTCCCAAAGAGTCCTGCGGGCCTGATAAGCAAGATAACGATCAGGATGCCGAAGGCAATGGCATCGCGGTACG
>Ga0304729_1000334_pt1 | contig 35009 bp, 22 predicted proteins | sample C_131016_MF_Meta_FD_190475 | JGI IMG/M metagenome (GOLD analysis project Ga0304729, IMG submission 190475) | Freshwater microbial communities from Lake Croche, Canada to study carbon cycling - C_131016_MF_MetaG (v2) (version 2) | ecosystem: Environmental > Aquatic > Freshwater > Lake | place... | reverse complement strand
CGCGGTTGCGGGAGGAAGCGCGGTTGCGCTCGTAGGCGCGGTTGCGGGAGGAAGCGCGGTTGCGCTCGTAGGCGCGGTTGCGGGAGGAAGCGCGGTTGCGGAAGAGGACGCAGCAGACGCCATCTCTGTTTATATTGCCTGTATGTACGTGTAGGGGGGGGTTCACAATGGTAAAGGCTAGAACATATTCCATAGTTGAAAAAAGGGATTTCAATTTTATAAGACCCCCCCCGCTTCGCGGGGGGATCTTATAACATTTCAAACGAGAATAAAACATATTTATACAGTCAAAGCCTTCCAAGAAACAGGAAAGGAAGGAAGGAGGAGAGATTCAAGAGCACGAGCATAGGCCTGAATTTCCCGTTGCGCTCCTGGATCGGTTCTCAGTCGCCACAGTCTAGCATAGGCTGCGAGGGATGCTGTTTCAATAAACTCGGTGTACATGCCTTGGGGGAGGATAGCACGAGCAATTTCAGGAGCCACGCTGCGTTCCAGCAGCGATGTATAGGTCAAAAGAAGCATCTCATTGGTTGTTTTGATCTCTTCCACAATTTTAATAGCATCCTCCACTGGTTCCTCTTTACTTCCTTGTTTGAGTTTTGGATCTCTGGCACGGAGACCGTCTGGGTGGGGAGACCATAGTTCTGGTGTAGAATCCACGTACCGACGGCTTACTTCATTTCTAGCAAATCCAATGGTATGCCGATACCATTCACGAGCTACAAAAATAGGCATCTTGATACGAAGTCGAATCTGAGGATGAAAAAAGGGACTCTCGTGGTGATGCTTGGCCAAATAGTTAATCAATCCTTCATCTTTTGCAATAAATTCTTTTGATTCTTTGGCAAAGCTTACTCGTGCTGCGTTAACGACCGTGAGATCATTTCCAAACACCTCCAACACTTCAATAGATCCAATTCCATCTGCTGATTTCCACATTTTTATAGTAAGATACACTTTTAAAAGTTTAGATACATGATGAGAGACTACTCTTCCATCTCTTGGCACATGTTCCTGTAATTTTTAAGACCTTGTTCCTCTCTCTCACACTTTGCCTCTAGTTGGCGAGGGGTGAGATATATGTGCGGATGGTTGTCTCTCACCCACTTCGGCACACTCGAGGAAGGAATGAAGAATAGTTGGTTACACTTGTCGCACCATACTCCCGTTGTTGCTCCATATAACTTTGTAACTCGATAGTTACCTAGTTCTGGGCGTGGAGAGCAGGAAGGATGTGTGGGGTTTGCTCCCGCGCCACCCACAGCGGCACCATCCGTGACGGTGGGAGCAGTGGCCGCTGCAGCAGTCGCTGCAGCAGTGGTAACTGCTGCAGCAGCCGCTGTAGCAGTGGTAACTGCTGTAGCAGCAGGGGCTCCCTCAAGGGGGGGTAGAGTGGAAGGAGGGGAGGGCGTGGTGGACATTCTCTTTCTCTTCTCAGATATATGTTTCTACATATTAAAATGAATGAATCATTTTTATTCGTTGCCTTTTTTAGAATGGTCTTGGAACGGGAGTTGCCTGTATCCACAAGTCCTTTAGAAAAATCAGTGAAACCACCCATGATGAAACAACATTCTCTCCGAACAGTGACCCCCAAGATGAAAGTGCATTCAGTAAAAGAACCTCCTCCCCTTATAGATCTACGATCCATTTTTGCATAATGGATAATTTTTATGAATATTGTAATAAAGACTGGGAGGAGCATACGCTCATCCCAGCCTATCGAGCCGCTTACGGTGTCAGTGAAGAACTTGAAAACGATATCAAAGATACCTTTATAACTTTAATTAAAAAATTACCTTCTTCAAATCCTCTCTCTATTCTATGGGCATCGGCCCATCATCGAGAGGATCCATCCAATGTTAGAGCGGTAAAATCTCTCTTCCACCGCATCGCCTCTCTTAGCACCATTGAAATGATTGGGCGTGGAATAGGATTTTTTAATCGGTGGCAATTGCGATCCCCTCTAACATTCCTGGTCACTCGAGATGCCTTTGATAGTTCTCTTTGTCGTATTCATATGTATGAACCTGCATTAGGAATTCCTAGCTATACTGCCTATCGATCCCATTCTAATCCAACTCTAACAGCCTATCGTCATATGTTGAAAGAAGCGGGGACTGCACTCGGTTTTTCAGATTTGGAACAGGTAGTGGAAATAGAACAATTAGTGTATAAATATCTCTCCAACGAGGGAGCGATAGAGGATCCTTCTGAAAGTCATTTTACCTATACCTTTGATTCATTTACCAAAGAATATCCTTCCATACCTCTCACATCGATGGTAGAGTCCTGGGGATGTTCCTCCTCTATCCTTCATTCAACTACCTTTGTGATTACCAATCCACGATATATAAAAGCGTTTGATCGAATGTGTAAAACATTTGAATTAGGAGCCTTTCATATTTGGTTGCAATCCTATGCCTTTTTGACTCTTGTAAATTATTTACCCAATCCGTATCAACATCTAGGATTTGCATTTTATGGAAAATTTTTACAAGGGAAAACGGAAGAAACTCCGATTCAAGAATTTGCAATGGGAGTTTTACAAAAAACAATGCCGCAATTATTAGGAAAACTCTTACATGATCATACTCCTCATGTACGTGAAATTAAAGAAATGAGTACATCGATTGTCCATCGATTAAAACGAGCTGCAGTTCATCGCGTCAATGCAGTTGAATGGCTATTATCTGAAACAAGAGCTATAGCAATTAAAAAATTGCAAAAGATGCATGTTCAGATTGGATATCCACGGGCGTGGCGGCATCCTAAAGTTTCTTTGCACCCCACTACGCTTCTTGAAAATATAATTGCCGTAGGAGAGATTGATACTAAACAATCCATTTCAGAACTTGGCCATGCTTGTGCAAAAGACGATGGAATTTGGGAGGATGGTATTTTTATTGTAAATGCATTTTACTATGCCGATCAGAATAAAATGGTAATCCCTCTTGGAATGTTGCAGCCTCCTTTTTTTGATCGAAAAAAATCAATTGGATGGAACTACGGGGGAATTGGCTGTGCTATTGCTCATGAAATGACCCATGGATTTGATGAAGGAGGGCGGATGTACGATGAGACTGGAAGTTGGAAAAACTGGTGGTCGTCTCAAGATGAACTTCATTATCACGAACAAACTAAAAAATTGGTAAAACTTTTTGATAAACGGGAGTATAAAGGAGGCCATGTCAACGGAACATTGACCCTGGATGAAAATTTAGCTGATTTGGGTGGCATGGCGATTGCATTACAGGCCTTAGAAGAGGATATTGTTAAGAGGAGGGACACGTCAAAACGGATACCGTATTTACGTGACTTTTTTAGAGCCTATGCTACTTCTTGGAGACTCAAAGATCGATCTAAAAAAGCGAAACAAGCGTTGGAGATTGATCGCCATGCACCGCCTGAGTTTCGTGTCAATTTAATTGTTGCTCAATTCTCTGAATTTTATGAAGCCTTTGAAGTTCCCGAAGGGAGTCCTTTGTATGTAGCTCCCGAAGATCGAATTAAACTTTGGTAATTACTCTAAGATCACTAGATCTGTTAGACGCCAGTATTCGTAGGTTCCATTGGGAAGAGGACGTTTTAGAATATAAGGCACTTTCTTCTCTTTTAATTCCAGTTTAGCAATATCGTAAGAGGAGGTAACTCCTTCCGGTACGGCTACATAGGGATGCGACCCTTTCTCAATTTGACTAGTACGAAGAGACAATAATTGAGTCTTTTCATAATTGGAGAGAAAGGGGTAGGTGGTATGGTGTGTATCACCTGGACCGGATGGGATCAGAAGTTCTTTTACAGTTTCTTCAAATGGAATCCAAATATTGGGATGTTGATGAATCAATTTATTCAAATCAGCACGTTCATCCGTTTCCGCTTCCGTCAATTCCTCTTCCAGCTCTTCTCCCACCTCTTCCTCGTAATAGTCCTCGCCACCTTCTTCCTCCGCCATTCTCTTTTATGACAACAGAAAAAGAATGCGGGGAAGCCTTCAACTTTCTTCGTAATCTAGAGTAGGACAGTTTAAGCCATGTCTGGATTTAGAGGAAGAGGACGAGGAGGACGAGGAGGACGAGGAGGACAGGGCCGAGGAGGGCAGCAGCAGGGGCGAGGAGGGCAGCAGCAGGGGCGAGGAGGGCAGCAGCAGGGGCGAGGAGGACAGGGCCGAGGAGGGCAGCAGCAGGGCCGAGGAGGGCAGCAGCAGGGGCGAGGAGGGCAGCAATATGAACCAAATGCTTTTAAAAGTGCTCGTGGAAAGATTCTATCTGTAAATACAATTGCAGATCTTACGGCTGCACTTGATACTTTGTATAATAATGTTAATTGTCCGCCTGAAAAGAAACCTCCTCGAAATTATAATTTAGGAAGTGATCTTGGACAAGCAAAGAGAAATGCCAGTGCATTTATAGGATTATTAAGTAATGCGTGTGGAAAAAATCAGACAAGTGCCAGAGGGTCTTCTCCTGGTACTCCTGGATCCAGGGGATCCTCAGACACCAGAACGGCGGATGTTAGTTTAGTAGATATTGCCACATTAAAACAACGATTGTCAATGGCATTTCGAACTATAAATGAACGATTAGTAAAAGTAGACAGTGATATTACAAAATTTGGAATTGGTAGTGGGAAGTTAAAAGATCGTATAGGTGACTATACTCCTACTGAAATGAGAGAAGAACGAGATAGAAATTTTACAACACGATTTTTAGATTTAAAAACCAAAGTAACAACTTTGCAAAGTGAAGTAGAACAAATTGTAGATTTTGCACACAAAGGGAGTCCCAAAGATGCATCTCCTTATTTGAATGAATATTACCGAAGTTTATTAGCGGTGCAGAGTGTATTAACAGGATCGGTGAGCACGGATATACGATCAGGAGGTTTTCCAGGCACCCGAGAATCAGATGAACGAATTCGAAGACATGCTGCGGATGTACTTAGTAAATTAACCACTTTGGAATTGGATGTTGGAATGATTGAACGAAAAGGAAAAGAAGAAGGAAGTGAAAAAAAGAGTATATCCTTTTCTGTAAATTTTATTACAAATACCGATCTTCGCAACCCAGTTAAATTAAAAGAATATCTGACATCTGCAAAACCGTATTACTATTTTGCTATAGAAACACCTCCTCGTTACAACAAAGATGATAAAATTTTATATAAAACTGCATCAGGAACTATTGTAAAAGTAACTCCACCAACTGAACCGACTAAAGCAAATCCAAGCGGTACACCCCCTACCTATGATATTAAATTAGATAATACGAGTACCGTTACCACTATTAATGAAATAGACATAGAACTGCAAGACCCCACCTTATTGACCGATGGATTCAGTACAAATGAAATGTATCGAAAGATTCAAGCCGTAAATGGAATTGCATGTGTAGACATTATAAAAAACCATGAAGATATGATCGCAGCATTTGATCATTTTAAGTTAACAGAAGATAAATTCGTATTTACGAATGATATATGCGAATATTTATTTCGATTGCCAAACAATCGTGAAACATTTTCTTATGAAGAAGCTATTGAAAAATCAGATTTTAAAAAGCAGATTCCTATTTTAGCTACTATTCATCAACTTCATTTTATTGGAACGTTATTGAAGTATACGGGTAAAGATGCATCGAGTGGAGAAGAAGAAACGGACGATGACACAGATACAACCCAAGAGGATGAAGCGACTGCAAGACTTACGGCTGCAAAGGACAACTTAACAACAAAAATAGATTTACTAAATACTGCTAAAACAGAGTTAGCAAACATAGAAACTGAGATTAAGGGAAAAATATTTCCTGCAAATCTCTCTGACAATGAAAGAACGGTTGAAGGAGAATTAAATGATGCAGAGGCAGCATTAAATACTTTAAAAAATCAACTAAAAGAACAAGAAAAACTAAAAAAAGCAAAGCAAAAAGAATTAGATGCTGCAGAAAAAGAATTAAATATATCTAATGCAAGTACACGTCGTGATAAATTAATTGAAATTGGAACTATTAAAACTCAACTTGCTACGATAAATACTGCAATTGATGCTATCAACCCTACTATAAGTACAACAAAGGATACGTTAACGGATCGCATAACTAGATATAGTGATCCTAGCAGTGTATTTACTAATACAACTACAACAATTACACCTGCAGCAATGGCATTAGCTCTTTTTAAAAAATATGATTATACAAAAGAAGATAAAAAGGATTTAGAAAAAGAAATTGAAGATATAAATGCAGAAATTGCAACTGCTGAAGAAATTTTAAGAGACATAACTGAAGATAAAAGTAAAAAGGATACAGCTTTTCAAACTCGTAAAAATCTTTATAAAGTTCCTAATTTTCGAGGAAAGCTTGTAGAAAAATACAGATATGCTATGAATTTTAAATTAAATACAAAAGATGTAGATCTTGATGATCCTGCTGATACGGATACCATAGTAAAAAATATTTATAGACATGTACAAGATTCTACTTTTGGAATTCAAACCCTAGAAAAGGTACAAGCTATACTGGAAAATCCACAGTTTCTTGCTCCTCCTGGTGTACCAGAAGGAATTGCAGCGACTCTACCAGGAACAGTTGGATCCTTGGCAACACCTTCTATTGCACGTGCAGAAGAGGAATATGCACTTGATATGCACGACAAAGACGTTAAATATCAGCTAGAACAATTACTGCGTACAATTACTACAGTAGGAACTGATTTTATAGAAGCGTATGGACCGTCTGTTAAAAAATCATTTATAGATGGTCGACCTGCAGCCAGAAAGAACGATCCATTTAGTTATTCAGATCTTGATCAAATGATACTGATTACTAAAAGAGGATTGCCTACTTCTCCCACTCTAACAATGCCAAAATACACATGGGAGAAGGCGCAGCAGGAATATGAGAAAATTAAAGGTCTTATGGGAGAATACGATCGTAAAAAGGGTGCCATACCATCTTCCTAATATTACATTTTCTATAGTATAGTTAGAATGTTATTATTAGATTCATATGGATTAAATGGATGTTACTATAATAGCCCTAATGTACATGATGTTCCAGAATGGAACCAGTTATATAGATTAGAACATTACAAAGAACAGATGTATACAATTGCCCCCCTCTTACATGGAATTAATATTCAGTATGAAATTGGATCTATTCTTGCGATAGGAACGTATGGGAAAGTATTTCATGCAAAACGTGCCCGACAAGGAAAAGAGCGTAATATTGTCATTAAAGAGCAAGAGACGACTGCTCCCCACGAAGCTATATTACATGCAATAGTTCATAAAACGTTTACAGAGATTGGTTTGGGTTGTGTAATTCCTGAATTGTATGAAGTAACCAGCCGTACTCCCCATTCTATCTATATGGCCATGGAGTGGGTGCAAGGATCTACTCTCCTCCACTATTTTCATATTTACTTAACACCGATACGAAATGCTGCCATTACTCCTACCTTACCAGAATCCTTAGAAGTAGCTAGAATTAAAAATGATACACTCCTATTGGATATATTGGTACAGGTGGCTATCTATTTAACTATTTTACAAAAAAAATTGCAATTTAATCACCGTGATTTAAAAATTAACAATGTATTAATTCGGCATACATCGGCTAGAAGTCGATCTATTATACGAAAATTAGATCATCCTTTACTATCAAAGCCGTGGGATTGTCGTCATGATGTAGTTGTGATTGATTTTGGTTTTTCATGTATGATGGGGGATCTTCCATTTGAAGCTGGTACTTTTTTCAAATCGTATCCATCCTCTATAAATTCAGGAAGAGATCTAGCTTTATTTATTTATTCAATTCATGCATTTTTTCCACTGGATCAATATTTGTCTCCTTCTTTATGGACCTTTTTACAATCGTGTATGGCAATTCCGATGGGGACGACGATAGTTCAATTATTAAATGGAATTAAAACAGATGGTACCCCTTGTTTACCAGGATCCAAGATTTCATTTAATGAAGGAATTTATCACTTTTTACAAAATGAAGAATTAGATTTATCTAGCTGCGACCCTTTTATCTTCTTAAAGAATGTAAACTATATTCTATAAAAGGGATAAAATTGATAACTTTTTTACTTATTCTACACACTGTACAATAAGTAAAATGACAACGTTGCAAACGTTTCTTGACTCTCGACGAGTTAAGAAAGGGGAAGAATGGAATTTAACTGGTATAGGATCCGATGTAGGATCCTACTATGTATCTCCTGAAGACTATGAAACATTTCTAACGCTTCACCGTACAAGGGTCTTTCTAAATAAGCAGCCCTCTTACATGTTGGAGAAGCATAGGGAGGGCAAGGGTCCTTTGATTGTAGATCTAGATCTACGACATTCAGCGGGAGTCCCGTTGGAGCGTCGGTTTACGATGGAACATCAGCACCAATTTATTGAAGCCTATGCATCTGCGTTGGCAAGATTCATAGATATTAGTCAACTTCCTACTAATTTAAGTTTCTACATTCTTACAAAACCAGGGCCCGAACATGCCAGTGATCATCACAAAGATGGTATTCACATTCAGTGTCCTTCTATTACTGTAACACCCGAGTTGCAATATGTAATTCGTGGATATATGTTGGAACAGAAAACGATTGAAACAATCTTTGGAGATACAGATCTTACAAATGATGCAACAGATTGTTACGATGTCTCAGTGATTCATCGAAACAATTGGTTCTTTTATGGAGCTGGTAAACCCAACAAGGCTCAATATAAGATTCAAGAAGTGATTACGATTCCACGAGATTCTTTAAAGGATGTTTCTATTGCAGAAATATCAGATAAAATTGTTCTCGAAGAGGACACGATTCCCACGAATACGTTAGAGATTACAAAACTTTTATCAATTCGACGAAATCATGATGAGTTGACGCCTCTTGTTATGCGAGAGGAAACGGGTGCTGAATATAAAAAATTGGTGGCTGCATGGGGACAGGGGAAAGCACATCGCAGTATACCTCTTCCATTGCTTTCTACCCTTCGTCACGAGACGATCTCAGAGGGAGGGAGTGAATCGATGGTAGGAGTTCCTGCTAACGAGGAAGAAATTGCACGAGCCTACCGCTTAGTAAAAGATTGTTTAAATCCTGAGAAACGTTGTGGCGAATACCACGATTGGATTAATTTAGCAATTTGTTTGAAGAATATTTCAGATACCGAGGAATCCTTTCTTGCCTGGTGCGACATTACACGCCGTGTAGATTCTTGCCATAAGAAAGCAAGTTTTACACCTACAGAATTGAAAGGAAAATGGGTCAAAGTTACGGCTGGACGCCATGATCATCCTATTCGCATTGCCACCCTAAACTATTGGGCCAAACAGGATAACCCTGACATATTTGATGCAATTTTGAGTGAAAATATTCGCGATTGGATTATTGCCAACGGCACTGACACCCACGTGAATGTAGCTACGGTTGTATATAAACTGTATCAAGATGAATTTGTCTGTTCTACTGGTATGAAAGGGAGACAAGAATGGTTTCAGTTTGTAGGACACAGTTGGAAACATCTTCGTTCTCCTCATGAACTTAGAACCAGACTTAGCACTAGTAAAGGTGTGTGGGGTCAATATATGAAAGCGGATCGGTATATTTCCGATATTATGATGACGTGTAAGGAGACGGAACGTGAGGGATGGGAATCTAAGAGAAAATACATTGGAAAGATTCGAGTAAAACTAGAAAACACGGCCTTTAAAGATTCTGTCTTGAAGGAATGTGGAGAAAAGTTTATGAATGAAGAATTTATTAATACTGTAAATACAACTTCTTATATTATAGGACTGGCAAATGGAGTGTTAGAGTTGCGGCCATCGGTCATCTTTCGCCCAGGACGACCTGAAGACAATATTACCTTTAGTATGGGTCGTTCTGCGGATGATCCGGATGGAATTCCGTATGTTCCCTATGATCCAGAGCATCCTACTCCAGAACATGTACAGGTTCTTAATTTCTTTGAAAAGATTTATCCAGATTCTGCTCTACGCAAATATGTTCTACTAAAAGAAAGCGCTTGTTTGGAAGGACAAAATCGAGAACAGCAAATTTGGATTGAAACAGGGCGAGGATCGAACGGAAAATCTGTAAAACAAAACTTTATGCACATTACCTTTGGTGAGTATTCCTCTATTTTATCTACAGCGGTTCTGACTCGTAATCGAGCCGATGGGGGCAGTGCGAATCCAGAATTAATTGCCCTTCGTGGCAAACGGTACGTCTACATGGGAGAACCTGATATTGGAGAAAAGATTAAAACGGCTGTAGTAAAACAGATTACAGGAGATACGACTCTTACTGCAAGAGCATTGTATGGTAATCAAGATAGTATTAAAATTATGTTTCGGCCTTCATTGGCCTGTAACGATCTCCCTGCGACGGATTCTACTGATGAAGGTGCATTGCGTCGCTGGGCGGTCATTCCTCATGTAGCACTCTTTGTAGATTCACATAAACCAATTGATCCCAAGAGCCACATTTATTACAAAGATCGTGATTTGGAAAATAAGATGAAGAATTGGCGAGTTGCCTTTCTTGGTATCTTAGTCCATTATTATAAAATCTATTTGACAGAAGGTCTTGTAGAACCAGAAATGGTAAAACTTGCTACGAATAAATATAAACTCGAGAATGATTCCTTTACAGCCTTTGCCAATGATAATTTAGTGGTAGAGACGGGAGCGGGTCCTATTCGAATGTCAGATGTTGTTCTCAAATATAAAGAATGGAAGAGAACATCAGGAATGTTAGAGATGAAGAAAGCTGTATTACTAGAACGAATGAAATCGATTGCTGCCAAAGGATCCACCGATGGGGAGTTCAAAGGAGTTCGATTCAAGGAAGAGGGAGAAGAAGTGGTTTCATCCACTCTTTCTATACTGTAAGAGTTGTTATCAATGATTGCGGGTCTTGTAATCCAAGACCATAGACTGCACAACAATAGGCACCTGCTCCTGCAGCTCCTAGCAATAGTACAATCCCTGTAATTAATAAAGATCCAGACACTGAATTTTTAAATTTTATATAAATTACAGCGGAAAGGAGAAGAAAAAAAACACTATAAAAACTTAAAAAAGCATATCCAACGCCAGATTGAGCATTCGCTGTTCCAAACGGTCCTGCATTGGATAGATCAGGAATAGATGCCATGGTTTGAGTCATAGTATTTGCATTTGTTGTAATTTGTTGTTGTACAGATTGATTTTCTTGAGCAGTTGCATTCAATTGATTTTGTAAAATAGATTTATAATCTTTTAATGGTTGTGTTGCTGCAATAAGCGCTTTAGTACTTGTAATTAAAGCAGAATATGTAACCGACTGATTATTAATAGTTTGTAGAATAGGGGCTACTTGATTCATTCGCAATGTGTTGGAATTCACAACAGGTTGCAGAGCCATAGTATAAGAAGAGGAAGAATACGCAGGGTCTGATCCTATACATTTTCCATAGGCAGTTTGAGCATTTGTCATAGCAATTTTTCCAGCAATGTAATTATTTTGAGCTGTATCGCAGGTAGTTGATTTTACCATACCGTTCCCTATTTATCAAACTGTTTTTAAGGTGGAGTGCAGCGATTGGTCGGAGCCTTTCCTGTTTCATACGCTCTTGCTTCAGCATCTAAATCAGAGAAAACACCTTGCATTTTATCACTAATACTTTGAGCATTTTGTGTAATAATATCGGGTAAGAGTCCTTTCAAATCAATTACATAATTACCCTGTGCATCACAGTGAGCATTGGTACTGGGGGCCCCCCCCTCTTCAGCAGGGAAGGAACGGCGACTCCACTTATGAGAATCCCTTGTAGAGTTAGTGTAACTCCATCGTACATATCCTACATATGCAATAATCAAGAAGAGAAGAACGGAAAGACTTCCAGCAACCATGGTAGAGATATAGCCATTTTTAGATAAAAATAAAAAGAGAACAAGAATTAAAATACTAATAAACAGTAATTGCAATAGAAATAGTGTTTCTAACTTGTTGTGATAGGCCCATTCATTAATTTCAAATTGGCGACGAGTTAACTTCTTATCCGAATCAATTCCTGCTTCATATTTTGTATTTACATCTTGAATGACTTTTTCCAATTTACTAACATCGGAAGAGCGTGTTTTATAGAGTTGAGCATTGTGATCCATATCCATATAACGACCAGTATCAACTAATGTTTTCTTAAATGCATCTTGCTTTCGCTGCAAAGTTTCATTCATCAAGTTATCTACATTTTGTTTTACGTAAGCCTGATAGGACGCCGGATCTGATTGAATATCTTGAGAATATTTGATGGCTTCCAATTCTTGGGCATGGAGCACATTTTGTTGGGTGGAATTCATCCTTTCTACTAGAGTGATCGACTTACAAAAAAGATCATACCAATCGCAGCAATATTTAACGCAATATACAAACCAATTTGATTGGAGGTAGCATTGTTTTTCTCTCTTGAAAATTCTACCATACGTGTCTGTCGTAGAACGGTTTTATCATCCTTTGTAATGCGATTGTACTGATCTTGAAGACCGGATAGTTTTTTACTGATATCTTCATTCCATTTATTGATAGAACCTTTATTACTTTCAACATTGTTTGCACGTTCCTGTGATAAGGAATTCATAATTTCTAACAGGCTATTCAATCGAAGATTCAGTTGCGTCACTCCTGCCAGTTTTGTCTTGGCTGCCTGATTTAACGAGGTATCGGCAGAGGTAGCATCACTCAAATACGTGGATAATGCAGTTTTATATTGCCCTTCATAGTAGCAATATTCTGCTTGAATTTTCATATAGGTTTCTTTATCAGTATTAATTTGAGTAGCCAAATCACCAGGAACAGGATTCATGTAAGAGTGGGAAGAAGGGAGTTTTCCTTGAGAACGAAGGGAAGCAAGGTAGGATTCTACTTGAGCGGCGGGTACACGACCGGTACTTGCATCGGGAGTCAAGGAGGTAGTGGAAATACTTTTGGAAGGACTAAACGGGAGAGGAGTAGCTGGACAGAGTATGGAAGAGGAAGAGTTTGAAGTAATTCCTGCAATACATTTTGATTGTTCTGGAGAAAACATAGTTCCATCGGGACACTTACCTGGTTGCGTTACACCTGTTTCTGGACTGTAACATTTTCCCATTCCACCTGCAGAAATAAATCTAAATCCAGTGGGGCAGGTTGGAATGGACATTGCTTCTATACTGGATTTCGTTTTCCTCCTTTCATAGAAGTATTTAATCCACTTTCAGAAGGTGAAACGTACATATAGACTAAATATGTAATTAATACAATCGACAAGATACCTAATATAATTGTTGCCGTTGTATAAACATAAAAAAATACAGCAGACATATTTCCATTTAGTTTTAATTGTGAATGTTCTATATTTGCATTCATAATATCAAGTTGAGTTTGAAGAGTAGAGGCATGGGTTGCAGCGGTAGAAATACTTGAAAGAAAAGTAGGTGCGGAAGATTGATCCGTGTATTCGGGAATGGATGCAACCAAATTTGCTTGGTACGATTGTAAAGCTGTAATCTGATTGCTTAGCTTTGTTTGAAATGCAGTTACAGCAGCCAAATCACCATTTCCATTCACATAATTATTGAATACTTGGTCCAATTGTCTTGAATCGAAGGGGGTGTCAGGAAATTGTTGTGAAAAAGATGCTACTGTATAAGCCATGATCCTATTTAGGGAGAACAAATGCGATAGACTTTATATTCTCCTATGGTAGAAGAAGGACGTGTAATTTCTACAATATCACCGGGGACGAGTCCTAGAACTCGTCCCACGATATCAACATGATATTTAATGAGAGGGAGTTCCATTTTAGATTTTACAAGAAGAGTTTTCAAGAGATCTTCTACTTCTTCGGGTGCAACTTTTCGATGAGGTGGCACCATTGTATGATGAATAGGATTGGAAATTAATTGCGGAATATTAAAGAAACTAACTCGTTCTTTTTTATGCACCCATCTACGAATGGCCATAGAATGGTAGGCTTCATGCAAAGGTTCACTTGATAATTCATTTAGGAGAATAATAATTTGATCATTTTCTTCAATCCCTTCTGGCAAAAGCTTTTCAAATTTTTCTTTATCATTTAATTTATGCCGTACTCCTCCCATCCAATAAAGTACATGCGCTTTCTCTTTACCATCTTTGGTGGAGACTTGAATTCGAAGCAATTCTAATTCAATTTCATTCAATAGAGGAGTTCCTGCTTTTGCAATGAGATCTTTGGGGAGTTCGTGTTCAAAAGGAGTTGTATCAAATCCTCGATTCTGCAATACCTCTAACACAGTGGTTCTAGATCGTAGAATCTTATCTATATAGATGGCTTCTGTCATCTCTATTCTTATGGTATAATTGAAAAAGAGCCTTAGGTCTCATTTTTTTACTATACGCAGAAAAGCTCTTCCTTGTAAGGAAGAGCTTTTCTGTGTATGACTGGTCTAACCTGGGTTTCCGGCCGCAGGATTTATGTAACGTGGACTTCCACAGTGGGTAAGACACCGGCAATGCGGCAAGTCTCAGTCATGTTGTTTAATTGTGTTTGGTCTAGCTGTTTTCATCAGCTGTTTGTTTGATTGTAGGGAGGATATAGAATCGCTCCTGTGTTTTTATTAATTGATAAAAGATGTTTCAATTTTTTTCGAAAAAGGAGGAGTGGGCAAAGCCCACTCCTTCCTCCTTTTCACGATAAAAAATTTCTATTGCAATTTTTTTCAAACATCCCAATGAGCACTCATCCAAGTTTTAATACAGTGACGTGTTCATCGGCCCCAACAGCTTCAGCACCTTTCCATGTAATTCTACGACGGGGTTGAGGGGGAGGCCCCCCTCCCACTTGAGGAAGCAATGCTAGAGCGGCAGGAGCCGCTGCAGGAGCAGCCGCAGGAGCCGCTGCAGGAGCAGCCGCAGGAGCCGCTGCAGGAGCAGCCGCAGGAGCTACTTCTGCAGGAGCTACTTCTGCAGGAGCCGCTTCTACAGGAGCCGCTTCTACAGGAGCCGCTTCTACAGGAGCAGCAGTTTCAATTACAATTGTAGGACCTTCTTTTTTCTCTTCAGGAGGAGGGATAGGAGCTTCTAGAATAGCATTCGCTTTAGCAATGGCTTTCTCTTCGGTTGCATTTGCTTCAGTCAAAACTTCAGAGGCTTTGCTGGAAGGAGCAGTAATTCCAATTGCTTTTTGAACCGCTTCTACCCCTTCGCTGACAAGATTACTAGCAACATCCATCAATGTAGGAGTCTCTTCTACTGCGATTGTTTTCTGAAAAGGTTGAAAGGATCGAGCGTGTTTTTCTGTAACTACTCGCATATACATATTTCCATACGTATTTAATTCTTGTTCTAATAGTTTATAGGAGTAGGGAATTTCAACACGACTGAAGGTAACGCGACTTTTTGTAATCGGTAATAATAGGCGAAGTGTTTCTTCCGTTTCTCCACTATACTTCACAGGGCCATCGCAGAGAGGACATACAAACAATTTAATAGAATTATTATAAATGGGAACGGTGCCGCACCCATTGCAAATCCACATTTTACTTCCATCCGATCGTTTCATATAAGATTCTTTCAAAAAGAGACTGACTCCATGCGCCAAAAGAACATCGCGTTCCATTTCACCAATTCGCATACCTCCTTCGTTGCTGCGACCTCCTGTAGGCTGATGGGTTTTCATTTCTTTCTTTCCCTTTTCACGTGAATTAATTTTATCTTCAGTCAAATGTTTCAAACGCATTAAATAGCAGGGTCCCATGAAAATAGAGGATTCAATCTGATTACCAGTGGTACCAGAATAGAGAACCTCTTCTCCATGGCGTTGAAATCCCTGCGACTCTAACATATCTCCTACGGTCTCAATTGTACTTTGTCGATCCATAAAATTTGTAGCATTAATCTTTCCACCTGCAATCGCTCCGTATTTACAATAAATCTGTTCATAAAATTGTCCTACCGTCATACGACTTGGAATCCCCATTGGATTCATGATAATATCAGGTACGATTCCATCTGCAGTCCGTGGCATATCTACTGCATCCACCAACATTCCCATGGTACCCTTCTGGTGATGGCGAGTAGCAAACTTATCACCCAATTCTGGAATTCGCATCTCCAAGACACGAATTTTAACAATGCGATATCCATTTGGCTGTTTCAACACTTCTACACGATCTACACGCCCTTTTGTAAAAATTTTATTAGTGATCGATCCATCGTGAATTTCTTGTTTCTTTGGATCAAACAAATATCGCCCTACTAAAACAGTTTTTTCGGTAAGCTCCGCTCCAACCCTAATAATTCCATGTTCATCCAATTTAGAATAATCGTAACCAGGCTGAATCCCCAACCAAGCTTTAATAAAAATAGGATTTCCAAATTTCTTTTCAATCTTAGTAGATTCATCCATCTCTTCCATTAATTCGTAACTACGAAGCGCTAAAGTATGAAACATTCCCCGTTCCACACTGCTACGATTAATAATCTCAGCATCCTCCTGATTGTATCCATCTACACATGCTAATGCCATAATTACATTAAGTCCATAAGGCATTTCTCCATTTCCTACCGCATCGTAATATATGGTTCGTGCCAAGGGGGCTTCTCCCGCACAGGCCACCGATCCATACGTATCAAAACGTTTATCATAATTGGTAGAATAGTATCCAATTCCTTGTTTGGATTGTCCTGAAGAGTATTGACATCGTACGGATTGATTGTGATTTGCAAAAGGAAGTGTATTCACCATTAATCCATTCATTACGGTAGGATGAATTTCTGCATGAGTGTGCTCTCGTTCTAACTGTGCATTTCCTTCACCAAACCAGGAAATATAGGCTTCATTGGATTCAAATAAATCAATATATTCAATGGCTCCAATATGAGGAGCTAGAAGTGTTTCATACTCTTCTAGAGATGCGTCTTTTTTCTCAATTGGATCTATAAACGCAACACTCTCCACCCCTTTGATAGAAGTGGTGGCAGGAAAAGTTCCTAGAAGAAGATTTCTCCACGAGGGAAGCGCTTTTCCTGTTTTTACGACAGGAGGCCACTTCTCTTCTCCTACACCATCCCCCAAATGCCACACCGGTCGAAGAGGGCGACCATCATCTATATAAATACATAAAATTTGATCCGTGGTTCGAAATGAAATGGAGGCCATGGGCGTCAAACATCCAGTCCATTTCATAAATTTTAATACACGAATTAATTGAATCGGGTTTTTTACAAATCCAACCGTTCCCCCATTTACTTGAACACTTACCATCTGTTTTTGATCTTCATTAGTTGTATCTGCAACTGGAATAACATTTCCTTTGGTAAACAACCATTGTAATAATCCAGTTTCATCCGCAGCAATACTTACCGTTGCTAAAATAGCTAAATTTTTAGTAACTCCTACAGGGGCACCAGTAGGGGTTTCAGATGTACAAAAATAACCAAGTTGGCTGGGATGCAAACTACGAGGACCCCGCTCTTTCATTGATGTATCAAAATCAGAGGTGGTACGACGTGCATGGGAAAGAGCACTAAAATAAGATAATCGATCCATTGCCTGTAAGACTCCCACCTTTTCATTGTAAGAAGAAGATCCCCATTTACCTCGAAATCCACGCATAATTGCATCATTCAATTCAGTGGCATTCTGATTATCAATATCTCGTAAAAACTTATTCAAAGTTCCTGCTACTACTAATTCTTTAAACTTATCATCTTGATACAAGGTCTGATTGTATTTGTATTTGGATTCAAGTGCAGTCAATACACTCTTTTTCCAATCAATCCATATACTTGTAAATAGACCACGAATTAACATACCACTTGAAAGCAGTCTCTGGTTTTTAATATCGTCGCGATCGGTTTCATCTTCCATGCCTAATTCTACACGAATTGCCCTTCGAACCCATTCCGCTAAATATTGTGCTTTGGCCAACGGAAGATTCTTCACATGTGAAAAAATCTGTTCATTTAATAAATCTAATACATATTCTTCAATAAATCCTTTGGTAAGAGTTCGAATAAAGTTTACTGCTAAGCTTCGATTGAGTACAGGATATGCATCCAATATAGATTCATGTAAGAAGGCTTCAATTTGATCCGCACCTGGTGCAGTCGGATCAGGAACAATCATGCGAACAATCTCTTCATCCGTTTCCGCTCCCAATGCACGAAATAAAACAAAGACAGGAATTGCTCCATTCACTTGAGGAATTGAAACACGAATAACATTTTCTAAATGCGATTCATTGGAAGTTCCTTTTAATATATATAACATAACACGACGAGAAACTTTAGTGATTGGATGTTGGCAATTTACACTTCCATACACTTTTAGTTTAGGATCACTTATATGTTTTTTTCCAATATAAATGGAGTTAAAGGCTTGTTCTTGTCGTGTAATCAATACCTTTTCACTTCCATTAATAATAAAATATCCACCCTGTTCATTTCGACATTCTCCCATTTCCATCAAGAGCGCAGACGGGGCTCCATAGGTTGCACAAAATTTGCTTTTTACCATAATGGGAAGAGAGAAAAGATGATAATTAGTAAATTCTACGGGATAAATTGTTTCGTTGAGAGAAAGAACTTTTCCATCTTCTGGATCTTTAGGATCTCGCACCTCTTGTAAAATAGTATACCGGATTAAAATATCTACAGAAATATTAATAGCATAGGTCATATTCCATAGCCTTGCATCATTGGGAAACAATCGGCGAACTGTACTACCTTGATTCAACGTAGGAGCACTTATATAAATACCGGATCCATCCAGCCCTCCTACATAAAGTTCCAGTTTGTACTTGTATCGTTTCTCTTTTGTTTTAGGATCTACGATAGAATTTGTTAAAAACAAGATTGGATTTTGAGATGCAATAAATTGTGGCATTTCACGAAGAAGAAAGGCTTCATAGGAATGCATATGGTGATTGGTTAAAAAAGTAGGAGAAGATTCAAAATATTTTTGAAGAACTGCTGGAGCTACATCAGCTAATGATGGAATTGCATCTTCCTTTGCACAAGGTGTTATTGACATATGAACCTCTATTTATACTGTGGATAATTTACACTGTAAATTATCCGTAGTATTATCACTACATCGGACTATTATTTCCAAGGAGTAGGAGTTACAAGTTTGCTAATATCAGATCCAATCCTGGTTATAGGGGAAGGATCAATAGGAGTTTTTATATTACTGTAAGACCAGGCAGGGGAGGTAGCATCGCTACTGGGCGCAGAGGGTTGGCCTGAATAAGCTGCATAGGCTGTCTGAACACTTGTAAGAGGAGCTCCTGGTAAGAAAGGAACCTGTCCAATCGTCTGTAAGAGGCTTCCCCCTCCTTTCTGCTTCCTCCTTCGTGTTCGGCGACCCCCTCCCACCTTATTGGAACCCATTCCAGCAGGGACCGTTGGAAATTGCCATGATTCTGTTCCCGCTGTGCGCGACATTCCTGAATTAAAATAAACATCCATATCCTGTTTGGATTGAGGATCGGTAGAAGCATCTGTAGGAAAATGTCCATTGGTCATAGCCGATGGAATACCGGGTCCCATTTGATAGGCTACTGGCGCCATTCCTCCCCTTTGCTTTCGTTGCTTTCGGGTAGACGATCGATCACTTCGAAAATGTCTAGCAAACCCTTTTACCGATTCTGAATCCAAGGTACCATGGAATAACCGTTTCCAACTAGATCGTATGGCTCTCATAGCCTCTTCTTCGCTTTTACCACGTACAGCCTCTTTAGCTTCCTTTGTAAAAGCGGCTAGATCTTTTCGTAAGTCTGAAATACCCATTCCTATTTCTACTCTAGAAAAGAACGGAGACGCTTTACTACATTGGATCCTACCGCTGCAAATCCTGGTCCTACCTGGGGAGTTTCAATCGGAGCCGCAGGTGCCATTGCCCCAAATCCAAGCGCAGAACTCATTGAACTTCCAAGAGACGTCGAAGTGACAATATAAACCACTAAAGCTACTCCAATCACAATGCTAAAAAAATAATAGGGCCCAGCATTTTTAATACGATCCGTCCAGGTTTCTGCACGATATTCAGACGCATCAAATTGGCTATAATGTTCTTTGGCTGCAAAAAATAAAATAATTCCACTCAAAATGGCTAACATATAAGGTGTTAGTTTAGATTCTAATAGGAATGCAATACTTACAAATAGAATCATTCCCAAAATATAACAAACACTTGGTACTGTAAGATCTACCATTTCTATCAAGGGATTATACTTTCTCAATCAAATCTACATGAGTTAGAAGAACTTTACGGCAACAATACCGTGTAATCTGCAGTTCTTTGAATAATCTAGCTTCTTCGGTTTCAATCACTTTCTTACCATCAAAACAAATAGGTTCCAATGCAGTCGCCCCCTTTCGGAGTCGTAATTGCTTCACGTAATAATCATATTTATCTGCAATCAGTTTTCCACAATTAGAACAGCGAACTGGAATTAACATCTCTTTTTAGGCAATAGAATCCCGGGATAGTAATTGCATCATTTTTATTCTTTATGCGGAAAAGCAAATTCATTCCATTCAAGGTCTTTACTAGAACCATGTCCTCTATCCTGTTTTCTCGTGGTGTCAACACCCAGGCAGGAAATCCTGTCCGGAGCGAACTTCGAAAGCTTGAGAATCGCATTGTAGAGTTGGAAAAGAAACTGGCCGCTATGATTACACTGGGTGGAAAGGCGGCTGAAGATGCTACGACTGCAGCCGTAGCTCCTCCCACGACTCCTGCCACCTCTACCGCCGTTCTCACCTCGCGTCCAGCTCCTGGAACGTCTACCGGTGCCATTCTACGGGGTCGTTAATCAATCTCTAATTTTCTTCCATGTGTAGTATCGACCCACCCTTTGATAGTCAAGGTTCCTGCGTGGTGACGGTCGTGACAACTCGAACACAACGCTACCAAATTAGATTTTCTATTATTAATGCCATCCTTTTGTGGAATAATATGATGACTTTCTAAGTCTTTTTTAGAACCACATACAGTACACTCCGATACAAGCACTTCTGCATTGTATCGACTTTCCCGTACCGATCCCTCTACTATTTTTCGAATTGCATACGCCTTTGCTAAAAATCCTGCATCCATATCCAACCCTCTACACACTTCTAACCCGTACAAAGCACTTCCTGCTCCTTCGCGCAAGGTTCGATCGTATACTAAACATCCACCCGCCACATCCGATCTCACCACTAGATGATATGGTTTTACCACATGGGAGAGTGCTTTCATTTCTGCTAAATCTACCAATTCGTGAAGATGGGTAGCAAATACAAACTGAGCCCCTTTTTCCACCAAAGTTTGAATCCCTGCTGTAACAATTGCCGTTGCACTAATTGTTTCCGTTCCTGAACAAAGTTCATCCCCTAACACCAAGGTTCCAGAGGCAGCCCCTTTCAAAATACTTCGAAACTCACACATTTCTACTGTAAAAGAAGACTGCCCCGCCCATAAATTATCATTTCCTAGAATACGTGTATATAATGCTGTATAGGGTTTAATTTTTAAAGATGTAGCTGGTACTGGTACTCCTGCTTGTGCTAATAAAACGACTAACCCAATTGCTTTGGAAAGTGATGATTTACCAGCAGCATTTACACCATACAATAGAATACCATTTTTAGCGGATGGTATATCTGCGCTAAAAGTTCCTACTTGAATTGAATGGGGAACATAGGGACTTCCGGTGCGAACTCGTTCAATAATAGGATGTCGTAGATCTTTACACTGAATGTAAGAGGTGGTAGAAATTGTAGTCGTTGTATCGTAGGTTGGACGAACATAAGAATATCGATCGGCTAGACTAGCAAAGGTAGTTTCTGCATCCAAACTACCAATAAAATCTAATAATACGGACCAACGATTATTTGCATGAACACGTTTCCACCAAGCAGACCAATCCTTTTTCCAGGTTGTTTCTACCAATTCTAACCATTTGGAACGAATCTCCACTCCTTCCTGATTTGCAATTTCTAAACATTCACAAGAAAGATGATATTGCCCATTTGTAGTTTTAGTGGCTGTAATGGGCAATAATCCACGTGTTTTTACCAAAGTTATTAATTCAGTAGATCGTTTATGAGTGGTCGTTACATAGAAAGGAATTTCTTCACGAATTTCTACTTTAATTCCATCAGGAGATCGAATGGCCGCTTCCCATTCTGTAATTAATCCTTGAATATTTTTTTGTTGTTTTGCCCAACAATCTTCTATCTCATCTAGTGCAGGGTGCACTCCGCGGCACCAGGGATGCACCGATCCCAATGCAAAAGGTCGTCCAGAGGTTGGAGCCTCCTGTAACCCACTCCGAATTCTGTCAGGACTCCAACATTCCTTTGTAGGTAGTAAAATATGATCTATCAATTCTTTTTGTGTCTCTTTATCCAATCCACATTTCCAGTCCTTTGTATTCACTATCAATTCATGAATTTGTTGGAGGTTTAGCAAAAGTGGAAGTATATCCAATGCAGTAGCTTTTTCTAAAGCTACTTTTCTTGCAATTCTAGAAAGATTGACAATCCCTCGCATACCCTTTTCCACTAATTCCTGTTTCTCTTTATTGCGCAAAAATGCAATTCGTTCTTGCCGTTCTTCCAACTCTTCTACATCCGTAATGGGATGTAAGAGTCTTGCACGAATCGTTTCCTTTCCTAAAAAAGTTTTAGCATGATTTAACCAATAAAATAAAGATTCATTCGGTCTAGCCATATTATTACTCACCATTCCCAATTGTTCTAAGGCTGAATTTCCCAAGATTAATTCATACTCCGAGTTCCATAATTCATGTGAATGAAGACAACTCAACAAAGAAGGTACATGTTCTTGTACAAATTGCAATAAAAGTCCGACCGTGGCAAACGCCGTTGGATGTCGTTCCAACCCTAGTAATCGATGAATCTCGTGGCTTGTCGAATTAAACTGTTTCTCCAATAAATGTGATAGTTCTCGTATAGCACTCGCTCCCAGCAACGTTGGCCTATCAGAACAATAGATATGCACCAGTGGCCGTTTCTGTAATCCACTAAACCAAGATAAAACAGTTTCTTCTTTGAATGGGAAAGAAGATCCTATATACCAGATGACTACTTCCGCAGGAGGAAACATAGCCCAAAAAGATTCTATACTATCTAATACAGGTCGTTCATCAATTATATGTACGGATGTTTCAGTACTGCTAATATTTCCAGTAGTAACATCAAAACGAGCGGTTCCAAATTGCCATTCTAGTCCTCCTTTCGAATTGCGGTAGGGTTCAATTAAAATTCCAATCAATCCTTGCTCTTCTGGACGACCTCCTACCGTATTTCCTCCTTCTTCCTGAATTGCCCAATACGTTCCAGGACTGCTGACATGATCAACCGTTCGATCTTTGACCGCTCCCCCTCCATCCTTACTTTGATTGATCACTACACAAGTGTAAGAGGCCGTAATAAGTTGAGATTCGTATTTAAATAATGAATTAGATGGAAATCCCCAAAATAAATATTGATGATTTGGTACTGTCGCCGCTCGAATCGATGGAAGACCCCCTACAAGTTCTGTAATCACTCTTACATTTGTATCACTCATTCCTGTCTCTGTGTGTTCCGTGTCATACAATTCATAAAAGGTCCCGACCTCCAATAGCACGGCTACTCGAGGTCCATACTTTGCCTTTGCCGCATTATAATGCTCCCTGTACAAGGCTCGAATCTTGGCATCTTTATCCGTCGCACTTAAAGCATCTGCTGCAACTATACCGGGTGTAGTGATTCTCTTTTTCTTAGAGGGCATCCTATTCTATCTATACTATTAAGTTTTAAGCTATTTAATCTTCTTCTTCACCGGCGCCAATATAGTCTTCAAACCTGCCACTTTCTTCTTCCATCATGGAAGGAATTGAATCGTCTACAGTGGAGATATCGGGAGAAAACTCAGGCAACCCGTATTCTAAGCGCTGCAGACGGTGAAATTCGTAGTTATCGGCATCGTAGGCAAACCGATTCTTCAACGTGCGATCCGAGTAATCACCAATTCCAAAGAGTTTCATCAAGTTATCCGATCGTTTTTCAGCATCTCCATATTTGTTCTGTTTTGTAAGAAATCGTTCACGTTCCTGTTGCTTACGAGATTCAATTGCATACCTAATCTGTTCAGGTGTCCTCTGAAAGATCTGAAGCTCTAGGTGAATGGATTCAAATAATTCAAAAACAGTAGTTCCAATGAACTGTGCGGACGATTGCCGCAGCACTAAAGTGGTTCCTTCCATTTCATAAAATAATGAAAGATCGTCTAATAATAAAGAAAGCGATCCTAGAAGAATCCAGCGGCTTATATCTTTATATTCAGTAGAACGAACGGACACCGATACACGAACCTGATGAAATAACACTTCAAAAAGTTGTCCTACAAGGGTCGTATATCGATCCAATGCAGTTCGTATAATCTGTTTGTAAGAATCGTGTTCATGATCATCAATCATTCCAATTGCAGTATCCACCACCCTATATTGTTTTTTCCAAACTTCTTGTAAAAGAAATTCGTGTTCAAATGTAATGCTTTTAATCCATTTACTTCCTTTCACAGAACTTTCAATTCCTTTTGCAATTCGTTTAAGTGGGCCTACAAATAGAGTTAATAATGTACGAATAGATTGATACGAATTCATGCTAACTGTATCTAAATGTTGTACAAATGCATTCATAGTTATTTCTGCTTTTTTTCTATTTGCATTTCCCATTAATGTAATATATTGATTGGTAATTCGACGAAGATAGGATGTATATAGATTTGATATAGGAACAAATGCCGAAATACGCTCTTTTTCAGAGAAGGTAGATGCAAAAAAGGTTGTAAATAAGGTCCATTCTTTATTCATGAGTGGGAAGTCTTTCAGAAGAGTTGCAATTTGATTTGTCCATGGTACAGAAGAAATTGATTCTACAGGTTCAACCTTCTTACGTAAATGAATTAGATCTTGTAGATGAAGAAAAGATTCGTGATCTGTTTTAATATTGGCTTCTTCGAGAACGGTTTTTGAAAGAGCATTTTGAGCATCATCTAATTCTTGAAGTTTTTCGCGAATTTCATCTAATTTTTTTCCAGGATTTGTAGTAGCTTCTTTTTCCAGATAAAAGTCTCGTTCTACTGCAATGTTTAAAATTTCAGAGGGAGACTGCAATCCACACCGACGACAGACACGATCAACCCCATATTCATGTGGGAGTCCTGCTGTAGGTCCTGTTGCACATGCTTTTAAGAATAAACGAAAGGATAATAATTCTACATTTTGTTCCTCAGAAGCTATTTTTACAGGAGCCGACCAAGGAGTAATAAAATGAGAAAGTCCTAATGAATGTCCTGGGTCTCGTTGTAACAATGTTTGTTGTGCAGATTGTAATAATTGAATTTCTTGTTGCGTTCCTTCTGATTGAAGTCCCACAATTCCAAATCCAGTAGAACCAATCTCTTGTAATTTCATTCTTCCACAATATCCATCTAATCGTTTCGATTGCCACAAAACACCCTCCTTTGTTTGTAACGCTTTTTGATGAGCAGTTTCAATAATTGACTGTGAGAGAGCTTCCGTCCGCCCAATTACCTCTATACGAATTGTTTCAATTGGATCTTGTTGAACAGACCGCTGAAAGGCTTCTTTGTTTGTAATAGCTGAAGGCGCTCCTACACGACTTCTAAATAAGGGTGCTGTTTCGGGTGCAGCCAATTCCTCTTCTTTTCGTGCTCTTGCAGCTTGTAAGGCATCTGTAATAGTTGGCAATTTGCTAATTTCATTAAACGCATATCGAATTTCATTAAAAATGGGTTTTCGTCGCGTCTCTCCTTCTAGCGCAGCCCACAAGGCTTGGCCCCAAGGATATCCTGTCAATCCAATTTTACTTACAATACAGGTAATATACGTTAGTAATCCATCCCCCTCTCGTGAAAACGGACAGCCCTGCATCGTAATGTAGATGGGTAGAGCATTTTCTGAAATTTGTAATTCAGCAATCACATAGGCGGCGGATAATACAATTACTAAAGTAGCTACTAGAATAGAATCGGCTGGAGTTCTTGCTTTTAAAATTGCAGTCAATCTTGCTTTATAAGGAGTTTCCATAATCAGTAACTGATTGTAAATGGCATTAATACATTTTTTGTAAATAGCATCGGTTGGATTCGTTCCTGCATATTCAAATAAAATTTGAATGACTGAATAAATTTTTAATTTATCCTCGGTCATTTTTGATTCTTTAATTTCTGTATCTTGTATCACTGATGTTAAATCTAAATTTTCTAATGTAATACTAATTTCATCTGTTACTACTGTTCGACCCTGCATTAAATTTCCTTCGTCATCAAATTCAGGATTGGTATCATATTCAATTTCTGAAATAGAAATTCCACAATTTTTACAAATATAACTTCCATTGTATTGAACATCTCCAAATTCAAGTAAAAGTGTTTTATGAAATATTTTTGTACTTGTATCTTGTTTGTATTCTTGAAGAAGAAGAATTTCATGGCGACATATTAAATCTTGTTTGCATACATTGCATTGAATCCAATTATTTTTAATACCTCCTTCATATTTTTGATGAAAGAGATCTAGTAATTTCATACGATCTTCTTCCACTTCTACCCCACGAAGAAGTTCAAGTTCTTTTACATGTTCACATGAATTTCGAATCGGTTCTGCATGATATACTTTATTTGTATCTTGTTTGAGCTGTTCTACAATTTGCATACGGATTGTTTCAGAGTTAATAATTGCAGATTGTTCTTGAATTTGATCCGGTGTATTCCCCAAAACAGACCATACGAGAGGTCCTACCGTTCGATGAACATTTGTAAGAAGCGATTCCATTAACACTAAATCAATAGAACCAATTGTAGGATCTCGTAGTTTAACCTGGTTACTAATTTCTTTAAGAAGAGGATTCGAATCAATGGATGTTAGAAGTGCGGCAGATGAATCAACTGAAGAAAGAATGGGTGTATTTTGTCTGGGTACTACAGCTCGTTTCATTGCTTCACTGTGATCCTGGTTCCATTGTGTTTGATACAAATGAAGAGAGGTGGTGACTGGTTCAATCAGTTCTGGTGTCCATTCTAACTGACGAAGACCAATTCCATCTATAATTGATTGAAAGGTTGTATCCTCAAAATTGTAAAAAGGGGTTGTAAGACGTGTTTTAAGAATATCCGAAATAGTCATAGAATCATCTAGAGGAATTACAGAAGGAGATTCTGTAATACGAGAGGAAAGTTGAGAAAAGGAGCGAACTTTTTCACTTTGTTGTACATCCCATAAAAGTACGCCACTTCTTGTACGAGTGCATCGTTGTTCTGCAATAGAGGTAGGAAGAAGTAGATATTGCAATGGCTCTAACACATCTGCATTCACTATTTGAATGATTTCTCCTGTATCAGGATGATTCATAACTATTTCTCCTGTCATACGATAAGTATGATGAGAAATAGGCCCAATATATCGTTGTTTTAATTTCATATCGGATGTAAAGGTGGTTCCAAAAATACGATGACCGGCTGGAAGATCTGCTACTAATCCAATGGAAGCTGCAGGAGGAGGAGGGGCTCGAAATACTTCTTGATCAACTACAATTCGTGTAGGAAGGTAGGGAGAGGGAAGGGTCCCTTGTACAAATCCAGATCCAAGAGTTAAAAAAGATCGAATATATTTAGCAAATCGATTTCCTCGAGCATCACTACTTGTATCAAATCCAGAAATTGCAACATTTAACATTGCAGAAATAGCCTCTTGTTCATTTCGTGCATGAATAAACTCCGTGTCTTGACTCGAATCTTCTAAATAAATAGAACGGCGTATAGTGGCAACTGGAATAATTGCATCTACTGGAGATTCACTGGATTGAACTGCCTCTACCAAGGTGGTTGCTGTATACGTTTTTTTAGCAACCGATTGTTTGAGCGCTAAAAAAGTAGAAGCCTGTTGATATAAAATAGATTGAAGAGTGGAACTGGCTCGATTTTCAATTGGATATTCATATAATAACGACGTAATCATAGATTCAAGTTGATCTTGGTCCGAATAGGACAGTTCAGCACTGGATCGTTCTACAACAGCACCGGGTGCTTCCAGCGTTCCTATATCAAATTCAGGTTCAGGCTCTGACACCGGTGGTTCTTCAGAAGAAACAAAGGTGGTTCCAAGAATGGGCTCAATCCAACGATACGGAGGAGGAGGCCCTACAAAATTAAAATCAAGCCGTTCGGAAGTATCCGTTCCCTCTCGTTGAATCAAAAGAGCATCCTCCTCCTCTGTAGAAAGAATGGAAAGAACCTTCGCTCTTTCAGGGGTAGGATCCGTCGTATAAAGAAGAATATCGCTTTCAGGCAAAAGAGCTAACTGTTTCGAATACCAAGGAGATGTCCGTTTCACATGAAATTGAATCTGCTCCACCCCTAAACTCTCTTGAAATTCTCCTGTCTCTGGATTCAATGGAAAATCATACACACGGTGCGTAGCCCCCATAGAAATTTGCGGTTTTACTCGTAGTAGTTTGTCATCACGATAAATAATACGACCCGTCATACTTCCATACGCTTTACTTATAATTGTAATACGATCCCCTAATTCGGGGACTCTATCTTCTTCAGCTATCAGACTCATCTCTTCTTGGGTAATATAAAAATTAACCCATTCTTTCACATAAAGAATTATTTATATTATTACAACAATATGACCCAACCTTTCAAAGATCTTGTTACACGTTTTCCTACATGGGAACTTCTTGGATCCTATCTACGAAGTGCTGAAGGTGGATCTCTACGACTTATAGGAATTTCTCCACTTGTATTACTTCGGTATCAAAAAGGAGAATCTGATTTTTCAATTCCTCATGTAAAATATTTTCGATCTGTAGTGTGGAATACGGAAACAAATCGTCCTGTATCCGTTACACCTTATAAGAGTGTAGAAGGTGAATCTATCCCTTCAGGATCAATTGCAGAGTATACGGTAGAAACGTTTGTAGATGGAGTTTTGATTGGACAATTTTGGGATGGTAGTTCTTGGAAGATCCATACTCGATCCGCATTGGATGCAAATTGTCAATATTATTCACAAAAGACATTTAATACAATGTTTTATGAAGCAATGCCTTCAAATGAATTGGATAAAAAGATTTCTTATAGTTGGATTCTACAACATCCTGAAAATCGAATTGTTTGTGCGGTTCGTCAACCTCGTCTCTTTCTTGTAGCGGCAACTCAAATTGAAGAAGACGGTACAGTTATTTCTCTATCTCGTGCAGATTTGGTATCATTGAACCACTATCTACCAAATGTACATACCTTTCCAACGTGGGCTGCACTGCAATCTCGTTTGTTGGAGTGGAATGAACGATACCGCCATAATTTTCAAGGATTTGTAATTCGTACCTCTGAGAATCGTTGGAAAGTTCGTACAACCTCTTACAATGAAGTTCGACTCATGCGACAGAATACACCCCGTCGTGATTTTATTTGGCTCACTCAATGGAAGGCCAAAACTCTTACATTCTATCTTAAAATATTTCCTGAAGAAAAATCTGCAGCACAAACTCTTGTACATCGTTGGAAAACAATTACTACCGATCTCTTTCATATTTATACAGCTAAATTCAAGGCGAAGTCTTCTCCTGAAGTTCCCCCTAAATTTAAAGGAATTCTATATGCAATGCACCAACACTATTATAATACATTGAAACCTGCTGGTAAGACTCTTACAATGGCTGAAGCGGTTGAATGGATGAATCTACGAGACGTTCCCCAAATGCTCTATCTCATTAATTTTGAACTACGTGTAGCAATTGCTACAGTGGAAACTCCTGTAGAACCTTCTGTTGATGATACTCCTACCCCTACTCCTACCCCTACTCCTACTCCCATTACATCCTTTGAACCAATTGCTGCTGCAACTCCAGTACTAGAAGTAGTTGCTACGTAAAAAGAATGTATTTTACATCACACAAAGAAAGTAGAACGTCCTATGTGTGGTATATGGGGTTGCCTAGGACACCCTTCCTGGACTCTTCCATCTCCCGAAGTCCTTCATCAAGTCAAGAAACTGCTTCCACGAGGTCCTGAAGAAGAATCGTATGCCTCTCCCACCGATACACTTTTGTTAGGATTTACACGATTGGCCATTAATGGGGTAACTCCTGTAGAAGGAGCGTTTACCTCGCAACCCCTTTGCCAAGGCTTTTGGACCGTTGTATGCAATGGAGAATTATACAATCATGCACAATTAACCAGAGAGTTTGGCTGGAGTATTCCAGCTGGATCTAGTGATTGTGCCATTCTTCCTTTTTTGTTATCCACTCTTCCCCCTTCGGTCGCTTTTCAAAAATTGGATGGCGTCTTCGCCCTTCTCGCCTACGATGCCGCCACCCACACTCTCCTGGTCGCTAGAGATCCCTTTGGCGTACGTCCCCTCTTTGAAGGAACCTCCGCTAATGGTGCTAAACTGTGGGCCAGTGAACTCAAAGCTCTTTCTCACTGTGAAACAGTGAAGCCCTTTCCACCAGGAACTTGGAAACAATATAATTGTAAAACATTTGAATGCATCACAGAAGAACGCTACTATGAAATTCCATCTTTTTATCCATTTAAGGAGGAAGCCTCTTCTGCAACAGCGCTTCGTGTGGCTCTTGAAGAAGCCGTTCAAAAACGTGTATTAGTGAGTGAACGACCCGTAGGAGCCCTTCTCAGTGGTGGATTGGATTCTAGTTTGGTAGCCGCTTTGGCAGCTAAACATACAAAACTACATACTTTTTCAATTGGTTTACCAGGTTCTACTGATCTTCTTTTTGCAAAACAAGTAGCCGATCATATTGGAAGTATTCATCATGAAATTATTCTTTCAGTGGATGACTTTTTAAAAGCCATTCCAGAAGTCATTGCAGCGACTGAAACCTATGATATTACATCTATCCGCGCTTCGGTAGGAAATTGGTTGGTAGGAAAATGGATCAAAGAACATACAGATGTAAAAGTAGTTTTGAATGGGGATGGGAGTGATGAAGTAGGAGGAGGATATTTATATTTTTATAGAGCTCCTACGGATAAAGACTTTGAATCAGAATGTAAGAGGTTGTTGAATGAGATTCATTTATTTGATGTGTTACGATCAGATCGTTGCATCTCCTCCCATGGATTAGAACCTCGTACTCCTTTTTTGGATAAACAAGTAGTGGCCACCTGGTTGCAAAGTCCAACTGAACTTCGCCGCCCTGTCAAAGGCGTCCGCGTTGAAAAAGAATTACTACGAAAAGCCTTTGCAGGAACCGGCCTACTCCCTGATGCCGTTCTCTGGCGACGCAAAGAAGCCTTTAGCGATGGTGTCAGCTCTACCACCGATTCCTGGTATTCTAAAATTCAACATGCTGCTTCCTCCTTGGCTCTTTCTCCCATTGTTACAAGTCATAACATTCCAACATCCGTCGAATCCCTCTGGTATCGTTCTGTTTTTAATGATCTGTACGGTGAATCCCGTGCAACAGTAATTCCCCATATGTGGCTTCCTCGGTGGAGTGAAGAAACGACCGATCCATCCGCTAGAACCTTGTCTATCTATTAAAAAATTGATTTCTTTTTTTATACATTATAAATGTATGAAAAATGGTTACTCTTCCTCCCTATCCCTCTACTTTTGAGGAACAAGTGAAGTGGTATGCTCCGGTTGAATACTATATCCATCAGTGTATACATAAGACCGTGTTAGAGTGCGCAGCTGCCCAGCTTCAACCTGCTTACTCGTCGACTGCTGTTGCAGTTATCACAGAACTTTTTAGGGAGGTCAATCTGTGGGTAGAGACGGCAATTGATCTTGTTAACTCACGCGAATCACGTGATCCTACAATCACCACCGAACCAGTTCTTGTACTACTTCGACAGATGGCAGCCGATATTATTTCAAGAAAGGATTGCATGTTTGCAATAATGAAATCTGTTGGACTATGCATCTAAGTTCTTCTTTTTTAACTATAAATTATCAATTTTGGCTACCTCTCTACCATTGGTCAATAGTTTGGCAGAAACTCGATTCCATGTTACAGCATAGATGTTTTTTGAACCAATGTACTTACTGCGGCCTCTAACCTAGCAATCTGTGTACTCTGAGCTTGAACAAGTCTATCTAAATCTTGTGTAGCAGCAAAGTTAATCGTATATAAATAATCTTTATTTAATGTGTTAAAATCAGATACTTGTTCACCATAAACAAAGATTGTGCTAACACTTGGATTCATAGCATAATTGGTTCCTTGAACTGTGCAGGTTGAAAGGGATACTTCAGTCACAACTCCTTCTACCTGTGTAGTATCCGCAAGATATAGTAACAAAGTTGTACTAATGGAAGTTGATAGATTTGGTAGCTCCATTGTATATTGATTGTTAGAGGTTGTAATTGATGTTGTAAATGTACTATAAATGTTTGGAATAACTCCTGTAGTTGTCGTAACTGCTACAGGAACAATGTATGAAACTTGCTGTGCTAGAAATCCAATCACTTCATTGGATCCTCGTGCAATCGTATCAATATAATTGTAAGTGACCGGTTCAATTAATCGTAACTGCTGTAGAGCAGTTAAATCACTCAAAGAAGATATATTGGTTTTAATCCGTTGATCTGATACAGATCCATAATAGGTAGCTAACACACCACCACCAAAATTTCCAACATAGGTGGTGGTTGCATTACTTGTTACAGTTCCTCCAATTGCTAAATAATTTGTACCACTTACACTGGTACCAGTTCCACGGACATCTAACGGATATGCTGGAGTGATTGTACCAATTCCAACATTTCCATATTTGTAAAATACATCGTTGGTAGAAGTAATACCAAACGCAGGAGAGAATAATTTCCAAGCAGGATAATTCCACACTTTATAATTTTGTATAGCTCCTACTGAACCACCATGCGTGTTATCAAATGCATATCGAATCGTATTGCTAAATGTATCCATCGTCAGTTGATAATCATATTGTTTTTTAAGATCTCCATTGTAAATACTATAGATACGAATATAATTTTGAGCATGAACTATACGAACCGTAAATGTTGTAAGAGACGTTCCAGTAGATGACGTTAAACTATCTAATCGCATTGTAATTGCTCCACCAGAAGATTTCAAACAGGATACTTTTACACCACCATATCCAGCTCCTATAATACAAATAGCTGTAAATTCTACAATAAAATTGGGAGTTTTGTGAGTATATTCTGCAAACCCTAATGTATAGGAATCCGATAATAAAGTATTGGATCCATTAATCTTACCTCTTACAGTTACTTCACCAGGATTATTAATAATAGGAGAACCAATAAATCCATTATTAACGGGTGTCCATCCTTGAATCATCGTTCCATTTGAATCATACTGCGTCCCAACAATTGTTGTAACTGTACTAATGTTAGAAGAATTAATTACCGTATTTCCAGATAAATCAACGTAACTAGAGGCCGGTCGAGCAGATGTAACCGTAAAATCATCTGAAAAATTTACAAAGTTAGGAGCACGATAAAGAGAAGTATAATCAATTTCATCACATGCTACCGCTACATAATTGGCTTGATTGTTTGTAATAACAGAACCAAGCGTATACGTGTTTGTAGAAGTATAATAGTTATTCCAAGTCATCGCGGTATCTACAATTGCATTACGTGTTGCATCCGAAAAAGGCTGTGCAAAAATATAGTTGTAAGTAACCCAGGATAGAAATCCAGTTGTACCATATGAATCCGCTCTTATAGAGATATTAACACTATTTGTAAATGTATCATTTGTTAATGAAAGAGATGTGAAGAGAGTTACATTTCCTTGTGAATCATCTGTATATACTACAATTGTGCTTAGACTTTTTGCAAGACGATATGTTTGCGATCCTATCTGTACCGATGGCCGTAATAGTTGAATCTGTCTTGAACTTCCAGATGCTGTTGGAAATACAAGATTAATATATCCAGTTGCTGAATCAATATAAGATGTAAATTGGTAGACTTGCGCTATTTGTTGCGTTATAAAAGAAATGGATCCAGTCGTGGGGGCTCCTGATCCTCCCCCACATCCAATTGACTTGGCAAACACTTGATCTAATGTATCATTACGAGTAAACGTACCATTATTACTTGTCCAACCCTGTACAACTGTACCACCATTGTTAATTTGACCAATGCACCCTGGTGATAAATTATTAATTACAGGAGTTGCTGAACGATAATCACTGGCAATAATATCGACATAATTTAAACTATTGTAAGAGGTGGCAATCGTTTGTTGATTTCCAGTATTAAAAGACTGATTCAAATAAAATGCATTGCTGTAACGAGCAACATTTGCATACGTATCTGTGATCGTACTATACCCAGCTGTATTTGTTATATCTCCTTTCCACATGAATGTACTTGTATAATCAAATATTCCTGTTGGACCTGTAGATCCTGTAGCACCCGTAGATCCTGTAGCACCCGTTGGACCTGTTACTGTGGATGCTGCACCCGTTGGACCTGTAAGACCCGTTGGACCCGTTACAGTAGATGCTGCACCTGTAGCTCCTGTAGCACCCGTTGAACCCGTTACAGTAGATGCTGCTCCTGTAGGACCTGTAAGACCCGTAGGACCGGTTACTGTGGATGCTGCTCCTGTTGGACCTGTACGACCCGTAGGACCCGTTACAGTAGAGGCTGCACCTGTTGGACCTGTAGCACCCGTTGGACCCGTTACTGTAGAGGCTGCTCCTGTTGGACCTGTAACGCCCGTTGGACCCGTTACTGTAGAGGCTGCTCCTGTTGGACCTGTAGCACCCGTTGGACCCGTTACTGTAGAGGCTGCTCCTGTAACACCCGTTGGACCCGTTACTGTAGAGGCTGCTCCTGTAACACCCGTTGGACCCGTTACTGTAGAGGCTGCTCCTGTAACACCCGTTGGACCCGTTACTGTAGAGGCTGCTCCTGTAGCACCCGTTGCACCTGTTA
>Ga0304729_1000332_pt1 | contig 35050 bp, 58 predicted proteins | sample C_131016_MF_Meta_FD_190475 | JGI IMG/M metagenome (GOLD analysis project Ga0304729, IMG submission 190475) | Freshwater microbial communities from Lake Croche, Canada to study carbon cycling - C_131016_MF_MetaG (v2) (version 2) | ecosystem: Environmental > Aquatic > Freshwater > Lake | place... | reverse complement strand
CGCTAAAATAAACAGTCGCGAAATTAGCAGTTTGGCTGGCGGCTCAAAATTACGCACGAAAGGAGAATCCGATGCCTGCTGGCAGACCACCGAAGCCTGTTGAATTAAAGCGAGCAACGGGAAATCCCGGTAAAAGAAAACTGCCTGAACTTTCTATTGTTAGCGTGTTACCGATGGCGCATCAAACGCCCGAGCCACCTGCCAACCTCGGCGAGAATGGCACCGAACTTTGGAACCGTGCGTGGGATGCGGCGATTACTTGGCTCTCGCCTTCGTCAGACCGCAACGCGATTGAGAACGCAGCTCGCCTTGCGGATACATTGGCAACAGCCCGCGCCAAGTATCACGCCACTCTTGAGGCAGCCGACCTTCGCGCCCTTGTGCAGATCAATAAGTCCTACACGGATTCACTTTCAGCGTTAGGCTTCGACCCGGTATCTCGTTCAAAGTTAGGCGTTGCCGAAGTAAAACGAGTCAGCGCACTTGATCAATTATTAGCAAAGAGGCAAAACAGATAATGGCATCCGGGGGGAAGCACGAACCGCAGTTTGTTACGCCGATTCCACCTGCCGATCTGAAACGATCTCGCGGGGATAACATCATTGATTTCAGCGAAGCTCTTTGCAAGATTACAAAAGATTCAGTTGCCGGTGCCGCTGGCGAGCCACTTGTCTTTCGTCAATGGCAAAAAGATTTAACGCGCCGACTCTTTGCAGTCAAAGCCGATGGCAAGTTGCGACATAAAGTTGCACTCATTGGATTGCCTCGCAAGAATGGAAAGTCTGCTTGGTTGTCTGCACTTGCTCTTGAGCATTTAGTGCTTGGACCACAAGGCGGTGAAACATATTCGTGTGCCGCTGAAAAAGAACAAGCAAAAATTGTTTTCGGCACCGCAAAGCGAATGGTGGAGATGCAGCCCGAACTATCGGAACTGCTCGATGTTTACAGAGATGCAATTTACAACCCAAAGACCGGCTCGGTCTATCGGGCGCTCTCCGCTGAAGCGTTTTCAAAAGAAGGTTTATCGCCAACATTCGTTGCCTTTGACGAATTACACGCGCAACCCAATCGTGAATTATTTGATGTTATGTCACTTGCGATGGGTGCTAGAACTGAACCGATGCTGGTTGCGATTACAACCGCAGGTGTTAAGACAGATGTAAGCGGTAAAGATTCTCTTTGCTATCAATTGTATGAATATGGCAAGCGAGTTGCTACTGGGGAAATTGATGATCCATCATTTTTCTTTTCTTGGTGGGAGGCAAGCAATGATCTCGATTTCAGATTACCTGAAGCGTGGGAGTCTGCGAATCCGGGCTATAACGATATTGTTAGCGGCGATGATTTTGCTTCCGCGATACTTCGAACACCGGAAGCTGAATTCAAGACCAAAAGGCTCAATATCTGGACTTCAACTAGCGATGCTTGGCTACCTCACGGAGCGTGGGATGCTTGCGAAGTCAAAAAAGAAATCGAAGAAGGCGCAAAAATAGTAATCGGCTTTGATGGCAGCTTCAACGGTGACTGCACTGCCATCGTTGCCGTTGAAGTTTCAGAGACTCCACACATTATTCCGATTGCAGTGTGGGAAAAACCTGAAGAAGCCGGTGCCGATTGGCAAGTTCCCGTGATGGATGTTGAGGAAACTTTGCGCAACGCTTGCAAAAAATATGAAGTTATGGAAATTGCTTGCGACCCTTACCGTTGGGCGCGAACATTTCAGGTTCTCGAAGAAGAAGGTTTGCCAGTTGTAACATTTCCGCAGACCGCATCTCGAATGACACCTGCAACAACTCGGTTCTTTGAATCAGTTGTAAACAAACAAGTCACCCACGATGGTGATGTGAAGATGGCTCGACATATCGGCAACGCAACCTTGCGTGTTGATCAAAGAGGTTCTCGCCTTTCAAAAGAAAAGCGAGGTTCTACCCGCCGAATTGACTTGGCGGTTTCGGCAGTAATGGCATTAGAGAGAGCCGCTTGGTGGCAATCTCAAGGCGGGTTCCTGCCCGCAGTTTTTGACCCTTGGAATATGGAGGAACCTAATGCGTGAAAAAATTACAACAGGTGCAGAGATGGTGGGCGCAGCCCTAGTCGCAGCAGGTGTTGGCATTATCTTCGGTTTAGGTGCATCCCTGATCGTTGCCGGTTTGATTATTATCGCCGGTTCCTATTTGGCGGCTGAATGAGCATAATTAAACGCGGCGTTGTAGGTCGCTATCCTCAGTTCAATAACTATGTTGCACCTTTGTCGCAGCTCTATGGACAAACCAACATCACTTCATCTGCCGGTGAACGCATTGATGAGTGGAGCGCATTTGGTGTCTCTGCGGTAATCTCAGCCGTTTCATTATTGGCAGATTCAGTTGCATCTATGCCACTTCGTACCTTTAAGATCGTTGATGGCAATCGTCAAGCAGTTGCATTGCCTGAAATCATCAAGCAACCTGATATTGATTCCAATGAATATGAGTTGGTGCATCAAATCGTTTCTTCAATGGCGTTACACGGTAACGCATACATTCACCTTGATCGCGATAAGCGTGGAGAAATTATTGGACTCGTTCCACTTCATACTTATCAAATGCAGGTTTTGCCAACAGGTGACCAAATAGGTCGCAAGTATTTACACCTTGGTAATGAGATTCCTGCCGAAGATATGATTCACCTTCGTTGGTTCACGCCACCGCAGTCACTTGTCGGCGTATCTCCATTGATTCAATCGCGTAACCTTATCGGTATCGCAATGGCTATGGATCGTCACTTAGGACAATTTTACGCAGAAGGTGCAACACCTTCTTCAGTTCTTGAAACAGATCAGAAGCTAACAAACGAACAAGCACAAATTCTCAAGAATACTTGGTCTGATACTCATCGCCGTCACCGTAAGCCAGCAGTTCTTTCAGATGGTTTGAAATGGCGCCCAATTACAACATCGGCTGCTGATCAACAGATGATCGAGACTCGCGAACAATTAATTCGTGATATTGCTCGTATCTTTAGAATTCCTGCTCACTTGATTCTTGCTTCAGGTGGTGATACACAGACTTATCAGAATGTTGAACAAGCATCTTTGAACTTCTTAACTCACACAATCACACCTTGGTTACGCCGAGTTGAAATTGGTTTGTCTCGCGTTCTACCTGCTGGAACTGATATTGCATTTGATACTTCATCATTACTTCGCACCGATGCTCTTACTCGTGCGCGAGTTAATATGTTCAATGTTCAAATGGGCGCTCGCACTCCAAATGAGGTTCGTCAAATCGAAGGTTTGGAACCTTACGAGGGTGGAGATCAATTTAATCAAGCACTTAATGGAACTGTAACCGCCGGTGGCGATATTGAATCTCTTGGTAGTGATTCAGATACATCAATTCCATTGATGGGAGTCATTGAGTAATGGCTGAAACATATCGCCCTAATAAATCAATGCAAGAAGAAGCAAAAAGGGCTTTGGCTTGGATAGCAGATGGAAAAGCCGGTAGCGGCTTCACAGATGTCGGCAGAAAAAGAGCATCTGATATTGCTGCGGGAAATTCTATGTCTGCAGAGATTGTTCTTCGGATGTATTCATTCTTTGCTCGACACGAAGTAGATAAAAAAGGGCAAGGATTTTCTCCCGATGAAGATGGTTATCCAAGTGCGGGCAGAGTTGCTTGGGCAGCTTGGGGTGGCGATGCCGGGTATTCGTGGTCCACAAAAATTAGAGATCAAATTTCAACAAGCGCAAGGGCGCTTTCATTGATGACATCCAAGGAGGATGCAATGGCACTAAACGAGGGAACCCCCGAACTAAGCGAAGAATTAACTGAACTTCTCGCCGATGTTGTGACTTTCTACCTTCGCGCTCACGGCGCACATTGGAATGTAGTTGGAACAGACTTCGCCGAGTACCACGCATTGTTCGCTGCAATCTATGATGATGTTTATGAGAGCGTTGATCCACTTGCAGAGAATATTCGCAAGATTGGCGTTCAAGCACCGTTTCAAATGTCACAATTTATGGAACTTCGTACAATTTCAGATGGCGAACTTTCAACCGATGCTCGCGTGTTAGCACTTGATCTTTTAACAGCGAATGAAATGGTTATTCGTGGAATTGCAGATGCTTTTAACTGCGCAACAGAATACAATGAGCAAGGAATTGCAAACTTCTTGGCTGATCGCCTAGATAAGCATCAAATGTGGCGTTGGCAATTATCATCATCACTTGGAATGGAAGTTACACCGAGTGATTTAACAGCCGAAAGCCCTGAAGAAGTAGCCGAAGAAGGAATGTATATGGAAACCAAAGGGGCTGAAAAGGAACTCGTGGAGGCTCGCAAATCTATGGCAACTGCTGAACGCATCACAATGCAAGCTGAAGTTCGTGCAATCGATACAACAGATGGCTCATTGCGCATTGGCGGTTACGCCGCAACCTTCAATAAAGAAGCAACAGGTTTGAATTTCCGCGAAGTAATTGCTCCGGGAGCGTTTAAGCGCACACTTTCAACTGATAATCCTGTTTTCCTTCTTATCAATCACGATATGGAATCATTACCACTTGCATCAACTCGTTCAGGCACTCTTACCTTGACCGAAGATGAAGTTGGTTTGCGAATGGATGCTGAACTCGATCCAAGCAATCCTCGCGCACAAGAATTGGCATCTGCACTTCGCCGTGGCGATGTAGATAAGATGTCATTTGCTTTTACCGTAGCCCCTGAAGGCGATATTCGCTCCGAAGGATTACGCACACTCACCGATCTTGATCTTTATGAGGTATCGGTTGTTACCTTGCCAGCGTATGACTCAACAACAGTCGGTATGCGTTCAGAGCAAGATGAAAACGAGGAGCTAGAACTTCGCAAAAAGAAGTTAGCCCTTGAATTAAAACAATTTCGTTTGCGCAAAAAGTAAACGAACTCACCCTCGGCGCATCCTGCCTCGGCGGTATCAACTAACCAAACCTAAACAGAAAAGAGAAATGAATGTCTTTGACATCAAAACTCAAGGAGCAACGCGATGCAGTTGCAGTAGAGGCTGAAGCCCTACTTGCAGATGCAACAACCGCAGATGCTCTTGATGCTGTTTCAGCAAAGCAGGATGAAGTTGCTGCTCTTGATGAGCGCATCGCTACTGCTGAGGCAGTAGAAGTTCGTGCTGCAGCAATTGCTGAATCACGCAAGGAATCAGGCGTAAAGCCTTTCGTGGGTGGCGCAACAGTCACACGCGAAGCAATGACCTATGACCGCGATGGTCGCAACTCATTCGTTCGCGATATGATCAATGCGACAATGCGCAACGATGCTTCATCTTGGGAACGCCTAAACCGTCACCAAACTGAAGTTAATGTTGAAACACGCGACATCTCACGCACAGACACAGCCGGCGGCGATTTTGTACCGCCAATTTACCTAATCAATGAGTATGCCGAATTCGCAAGAGCTGCAAGAGTGACCGCAGATTTAGCGACAACGATGGCACTCCCATTAGGTACAGACAGCATTAATATCCCGGCTGTTACAACTGGTACTCAGGTCGCTTTCCAATCAAGCGACAACTCAGCAACTAACACTCGCGATATGGTTACATCAACTGTTACTGCACCTGTTCGTACAATCTCAGGTTATGAGAATGTATCGATTCAGCTTGTAGAACAATCACCTCTTGCTGGCGGTCTTGATCGTCTAGTATTCGGCGATTTGATGAAAGACTATGCGCTTGCATTAAACACCGCAGTTACAGGTAACGGCGATGGAACTTCAGGAACACTAAAGGGTTTCATCAACCTTGGTGCAGATACCACAAACGGTATTCCTACAACTTGGACTGAAACAACACCTTCTGCAGTTACAGGTCTTGCAACAATTGCAAAGGCAATCTCAAAGGTTGTTACAAACCGCTACCAAGCAGTTGAAGCAATTGTTATGCATCCTTCAATGTGGTACTGGTTCGCTTCAAGCACAGATGGCAACTCACGCCCATTGATCGTGCCTACAGGCGCAGGTCCATTCAATGCAAACGGTGTTGTAACATCACCGGGCGCACCTGCAGGTCTAGTTGGAACAATCCACGGCGTACCTGTTTATGTTGATGCAACACTTCCAAAGACATACGGAGCTGCTACAAATCAGTCTCCTATTCTTGTTGGTAAGTTCTCAGATTCATACCTATTTGAATCAGGCGTTAAGACTCGTGTTCTTCCAGATGTCTTGTCAGCGAACCTAACAGTTCGTTTCCAAGTTTACGGATATATGGCACTAGCTCATCGTTACGCAAAGGCAGTCAGCACAATAAGCGGTACTGGTACAGTAGCTCCATCAGGCTTCTAGTCTGAAGTTAGAGGCACCTGCTTCACTTGTAGGGGGCAGGTGCCTCTAACGCACTACTTTGGGGGAATTATGGAATTTTCATATCTTGATGGGCTGAAAGTTGCCCGTGATTTAGCAAAAAGAGAGCAATTTCAAACACTTGATGGCTTGATTGAGGCTCTTGAACAAAGAGAAATTGAAACGGCAGCACTCGTGTTAAATGTGGAGACACGATGAAGCCAAAAGATAAAGTTTGCATTGCATTTCCACATTCAGGCAAAGTAAATACAGAATTTGCAACAAATCTTATTGAAATCAATCGAAAGCGCACCGATCGCATTGATTCAATCGTTGGAATCGGCAATGTTTCACTTTTAACTCGATCACGGAATGTAATTGTTAAAAATTTCCTTGATGAAACTAAAGCTGAATGGCTTTTAATGATGGATACAGATCAAATTTTATCTGTCGAAGCCTTTGATAAGTTAATAAATGCAGCAAATGTGACCGAAAGACCCATCGTTTCAGCCCTTATTTTCGCCGCATTTTGGACTGATACCAACGATTTGAGAGCAGTTCCGGTCATTTATCAAGAGACCGAGAACGGTCCTTTACCTTGGGATGATTATCCCGATGATCAAATTGTTGAAATTGCAGCAGCAGGAACAGGTTGTTTGCTCATTCATCGCAGTATTTTAGAGACAATCCGCGAACAAGCCAATGAAAATCAAGGTCGCGATTGGGCTTGGTTTGTAGATGGCGCTATAAATGGTCGTTGGTTTAGTGAGGATTTATTATTCTCGCGCCGTATTCGATCATTAGGCATAAAGATTCACGCACACACAGGTGCGATCTTGCCTCACCGTAAAGAATTTTGGTTAGATGAAAGACATCATCAGCCTTATCATATAAAAAACTCTTAAAGTCTAAGGGTTCAGTATTATCCCCCTGATACTGAACCCTTAGACCCTTTTATCTAATAAGGAGAATCGTGGCAACTAATTATCCCGATGGAATTGATAATTTCAGCAATCCAACTGCCACAGATTATTTAGATTCAGCAACAGTTCCTCACGCTACTCAACACGCTAATTCAAATGATGCGATTGAAGCCATTGAAGCTGAACTTGGAACTAATCCAAAAGGTTCTAAAGCATCGGTAAAGGCTCGCCTTGATGCAGTTGATACAACTATTGCCACAATTTCTTTAACAACGGGTCCTACTGGACCTACTGGACCTACAGGTGCAACAGGTGCCGCAAGTACGGTAACGGGTCCAACTGGCGCTACTGGACCTACTGGACCTACAGGTGCAACAGGAACTATCGGCGCAACTGGACCTACAGGTGCAACAGGAACTATCGGCGCAACTGGACCAACAGGTGCTACTGGAACTATTGGCGCAACTGGACCTACGGGTGCAACAGGTTCTCAAGGTTCAACAGGACCCACAGGACCTACAGGAGCAGCTTCAACTGTTACTGGTCCTACAGGTGCAACTGGACCTATAGGTGCAACAGGACCGACAGGTCCGATTTCATCTGCAAATGCACATTCATCTGCTCACTCTGCGACAACTGCAAATCTTGCAACAACATATACTGCAGGAACTGCCGATGCAGGTGGCGGTTATGGTATTGGTGCAAAACTTACTGCAACATCTAATGGTGCAATTTCAATTGATGGTTTTTCTCTTGCAGTCAATGATCGTTTATTGGTTAAGAATCAAACAACACAAACTCAAAATGGTATTTATTATGTAAGCACCGTTGGTTCTTTTGTAACTCCATATGTTTTAACTCGCGCAACGGATTTTAATAATTCAATTGCAGGTCAAGTTGAATATGGCGATTTTCTTTTTGTAGTTAATGGAATTGTTAATGGTGCTACCAACTGGATTCAAAATAATGTTGGTACTGGTACTAATGGTTACATTATTATTGGTACCGATAATATTACATTTGCACAATCGGGCGGTGTGGGTCCAACTGGTGCAACTGGACCTACTGGTTCTGCCGGAACTGCGGGCGCTACTGGACCTACAGGTGCCACTGGAACTGCAGGCGCTACTGGACCTACTGGTCCAACAGGTGCAACAGGAGCAGCCTCAACGGTAACTGGACCTACAGGTCCAACTGGTCCTACGGGTGCTACTGGTTTCATTGCCCAAATAAGTTCCCCTGCAAATACTGGACTTTTATGGCTTGACACTGACGAACCAGCTTCAACAAGTGGTTTATTGCCAACTGGCGGCACTGCCAATCAAGTGTTGTCAAAAATAGATTCCACAGACTACAACGCGCAATGGGTAAATCCTTCCGTTCTCAATCCAATGGCTTCAGGAATTTATTATGGTTCAAACAATTTTACGGGCGGAATTCTCAGTTCAGGTTTTTCTGCAAATACCACCTACTTCATTCCATTCTTAGTTTCAGAAAACACAACGTTTGATCGAATTGCAACCGCAACAGGACCTACTTTTAGCGGAACTGCGACAATTAGACTAGCAATTTATAATAATGGAACTAATTTGTTGCCTAGTTCATTAGTGCTTGATGCAGGAACCGTTACTTGCCCCGCTGCCGATACTATTTATGCAATTACTATCAGCCAAACCTTGAGCAAAGGTTGGTATTGGCTTGCTGCCAATACAACTTCAGCGGCAACAAATAACTTTTTGCAATATGTAGTCAATTCCAATTTTCCTTATAATTATATTTACAACAAAGGTTTCTTTTCTAGCACAACAACACCAATGGCTGCACAAAACCACAATGTTACAAGTGGTTACCCTGCAACTGCTTCAAGTTCAGCTTCAAGTTCAGCCATAAATGTTGCATTAAGGAAGGCATAATGAAATCAGTTACTTTTGGAATTGGTGGTTATGACCCAACTAAGCCAAATGACAACATTGTTGAAATCATCGACACACCTGATGAGGAAGTGACTGAATAATGGCTCAACTCAAGTATTGGGATGGAACAGCTTGGGTCAACGCCGTTATCGGTGCGCAAGGTCCACAAGGTGCTACAGGTCCAACTGGTAGTGCTGGCTCAGTTGGAGCAACTGGTCCAACGGGAGCCACAGGTGCCGCTTCAACTGTTACTGGTCCTACTGGACCAACAGGAGCAACAGGTGCAGCCTCGACCGTAACTGGACCTACTGGTCCAACAGGAGCAACAGGTGCAGCCTCAACGGTTACTGGTCCTACAGGTCCTACGGGTGCAACTGGAGCAGCCTCAACTGTTACGGGTCCAACAGGACCGACAGGTGCGACTGGAGCAGCAAGTACGGTAACGGGACCAACTGGACCTACGGGAGCAACGGGCGCAGCTTCTACAGTTACTGGACCTACGGGCGCAACTGGAACTGCTGGGGCAACTGGTCCTACTGGACCTACTGGTGCAACAGGTCAAGGCGTACCAGTAGGCGGTACTGCTGGTCAAGTATTAGCAAAGATCAACAGCACAGATTATAATACTCAATGGGTAGCACAAAGCGTTTCAACAGATTCAGATCAAAACATTCTCGCAGTCCAAGTATTCGGATAGGATAAAACAATGGCAACTTTTACAAAGGTAAATCTTTCAGGCAGTACGCAAGGTAAAGCCATTAAGATTGCGGCTACCACATCAGGTAGTGCTGGTACAACTGTCCACGCAACAGGAACATCATCATCAATCATTGATGAGGCTTGGCTGTATGCTTATAACTCATCATCAGCAGCAGTTGTTTTGACTGTTCAATGGGGTGGTGTTACAGCTGTTGATAATGAAATTAAACTTTCAATTCCTGCTACATCTGGTTTAACTTTGGTAGTGCCAGGACTGATTCTAACTGGTACAGGTAGCGCAGCAAATACTGTTGCTGCATACGCTGCGACCGCTAACGTAATTACAGTTACAGGTTATGTAAATAGGATTTCCTAATGCCGTATTTTTTACGCAGAATGGTTTCATCTGCTCAAGTTGCTAGCACCTTTCAAATGGGTGGCGTACTTTCAGTACCATCAAGGTTAAGTTCAATTTTTGTTGAATACCTAGTTGTTGCTGGCGGTGCTGGTGGTGGTGGAAATTTTGGTGGTGGTGGCGGTGGTGCTGGTGGATATTTAACAGCAACAGGTTTTCCAATTTCGCTGTCATCTAACTTAACAGTCACGGTAGGCGGCGGCGGTGCTGGTGGCGGTGTGCAACAAAAAGGCACAAATGGTAACAACTCAGTTTTTTCAACTATCACATCAACAGGTGGCGGTGGTGGTGCAGGAAGTTCTGCAGCATTTCCTGGTAGAGATGGTGGTAGTGGCGGCGGTGGCTCAGGTGGTGCAGGTTCAGGTGGTGTTGCGAATGTAACGCCAGGAATAGCATCCCCAACTGGTCAAGGTAACGATGGTGGAAATGGTATTTTTGAAGCTACTGGTGGTTCTTATGGTGCAGGTGGTGGTGGAGGAGGAGCGGGTGCAGTTGGTTCCGCTGCGACTTTAGTTGTTACAACTTTAACTGGTGGTAACGGTGGAAATGGTTTAGCATCATCAATCACAGGAACTTCTGTAACTCGTGCTGGTGGCGGTGGCGGTGGTTATTTCCTAGGTGGAATAGCAACAACTGGTGTGCGCGGAGAAGGCGGTACAGGCGGTGGTGGTTATGGAGCCAGAGGTGGAACTGTATCTTTAGCAGGAACTGCAAATACTGGCGGTGGCGGTGGCGGTGGCGGTGCTTCTAACTCTGGCGCTGCTGGCGGTTCTGGTGTGGTTATTCTCAAATATCCAGACACATTAACAATAACTATTGGCACAGGGCTAACAGGTTCAACACCTGCTCCCGCAGGTGGTTTTAAAGTTACAACATTTACAGCAGGCACAGGATTGGTGAGTTTTGCATAATGAGTGGTTCATTACTTAGAACGCTTTCATCAAGTCAAGTATCTGATTGGTTTGGTCAAAAGATAAATGTTAATACTATTGCAATTCCATCAAGAGTGTTTCCTATATTTATTGATTATCTTGTAGTTGCAGGTGGTGGCGGTGGTGGACGGCGCGGTGCTAGAGGTGGCGGCGGTGGTGGTGGCGGTGGATTACGTTCAACTGTGACCGCAACAGGCGGCGGTGGCTCATTAGAAACAGCCCTTGCTTTGTCTCTTAATACTACTTACACAGTCACAGTTGGTGCTGGTGGCGCAGGTAGCTCTTTTCCTACTTATGGGTTGCAAGGTAATAACTCAGTTTTTGCTTCTATTACATCTACTGGCGGTGGCGGTGGCTCAGTTGATACTGCTGTAGTAGCAGGTATGGCTGGCGGTTCGGGTGGTGGCGGTGCTGTGGCTGGCAACGGAGGTTCAGGAACAACTGGACAGGGCTACGCTGGCGGTAATTCAACTGATGCATTCGGCGGTGGTGGTGGTGGTGGTGCGGGAGCAGTAGGCGCGGTTGGAACATATACGGTTGGTGGCGCAGGTGGCGCAGGAGTTGCTTCTTCGATTTCTGGAACATCTACTTTCTACGCAGGTGGCGGCGGCGGCTCCGCTGATAATAACGCAGCTTTTACTACTGGTGGAGTTGGTGGAACAGGTGGCGGTGGTGCTGGTGGAGATGCTGGCGTTGCAGGTACTCCAAACACAGGTGGCGGTGGCGGTGGTGGTGACAGAATAACCCCTGCTAACGGTGGAAGCGGAATTGTTATTCTTAAGTATTCAGATACTTTAACAATCACAATTGGCACAGGATTAACAGGTACAACACCTGCCCCATCGGGTGGATTCAAAGTCACAACATTAACAGCAGGAACAGGAGTAGTGAGTTTCGCATAATGGCACATTACGCTTTCATAGATACAAATAACACAGTCACCGAAGTTATTGTCGGCGTTGATGAATCAGAGCTTCTTGAAGGTTTAACGCCCGAAGAGTGGTATGGCAACTTTAGAGGACAACGCTGCATCCGTACTTCGTACAATGGGCGCATTCGTGGCAAGTATGCAGGAATTGGCGATACTTATGATGAAGTAACTGACACATTTGTTTCGCCAGTAACAGGGGAACAATTAGACGAACCAATCCTAACCGAATAAATACAATCTTGGGGGAAGCAATGAAAATCGCGGTTTACACAATTGCGCTAAACGAGGAACAATTCGTTGAACGTTGGTATAACTCCGCAAAACAAGCTGATTATCTTTTAATTGCTGACACCGGCTCAACTGATTTAACTATTAATTTTGCCAAAAATTACGGCATCAATGTAATAAACATTGCTATCAAACCTTGGCGCTTCGATGATGCCCGCAACGCAGCTCTTGCTGCGTTACCCGGCGATATTGATTACGCCATTGCACTTGATATGGATGAAGTCCTTATTGAAGGGTGGCGTGAAGCCCTTGAAGCCACTCCTGAAGGCATAACTCGCCCAAGGTATAAATACACTTGGAGTTGGAATCCTGACGGCTCAACAGGGCTTACATACGGCGGGGATAAGATTCACACTCGAAGCGGATACCGCTGGAAGCATCCTGTTCACGAAACTTTAACGCCCTCAATTGAGGAATCTCAGGCTTGGATTGATTTGGAAATTCATCATCATCCTGATAATGACAAATCTCGCGGGCAATATTACCCATTATTGCGCCTTGCAATTCAAGAGGACCCCGACAATGATCGCAACGCCTTCTATTATGCTCGCGAACTATTTTTTAACAATCATTGGACTGAAGCAATTGCTCAGTTTAATCGGCATCTAGCTTTACCTAAAGCGGTATGGAAACCTGAACGAGCCGCTTCGATGCGCTATCTCGCCAAAATGGATCACGAGAATCAGGAAAGTTGGCTATTAAAGGCAATTGCTGAATCGCCTATAAGCCGTGAACCAAGAATTGATTTAGCCGAGTATTACTATTCAAAAGGTCAATGGCTTGATTGCTATGCAATTGCCCATTCTGCTTTGAAAATAACTCAACAACCTCTTGAATATTTGGTAGAATCAGATGCTTGGGGGTATTTGCCCCACGATTTAATTGCAATTTCGGCATACAATCTAGGTAACAATAAAGAGGCTTTAGAGCAAGGATTAAAAGCAGTTGAATTAGCACCGTGGATTGAACGCTTGAAAGAAAACTTGGAGCATTACAAAGGAGCAATAAATGGTTGATATGAAACCAAGAAATGTTGCTACTGCTCAAATTTATTATCGAGAATCTACTGATTCAGGTATTACTCATTATTTATACAATCAAGCGCAAGTTAAATATAACGAACCTTTAGTTTCATATAATTATTATTCAAGTCGTGGAAATGCAAATGTACGCATAATCGCAACACCAAATATGAAATTCAATCCAGTTTCAGCCGGTAGCAAGGTAACTATAATTTCTCGAGTTTTAGCAACACCAAATATGAGAGGTAGATAATGGCAGTTTATGATCTAGGCGATGTTGTTGCTCTTGGAGTAACAATCACCAATACTGCAGGCGCTCCTGCGAACGCATCCTCTGTTGTTGCGACCATCACCGCACCCGATGGAACTACATCAACTCCAAGTGTTACCAATTCGGGAACTGGTCTTTATGATGTCAGCTACACGCCGACAACTTCAGGTCGCTATCTAATCCGTTGGGTTGCCACAGGTACCAATGCTTCTGCTTATCAAGATGATTTTACCGTTCGTGACGGCACCCATTTATCTATCGTGGCGCTAGATGAAATTAAAGCTCACCTTAATATTCCCGCCACTAATACCGATCTTGATGAAGAACTGCGCCGATTTGTAGATGCTGCAAGCGACTTGGCTGAAAATTATGTTGGTTGCGTTCTAGGGCGCCAAGTCTTTACCGATGAATTATATGATGGCAATACCGATATTATTCGCCTTCGTAATCCTCGCGCCATAAGCATTACTTCAGTTTATGAAAGCAATCAATTGATTAGTTCAGACAATTATTCACTTGATCCAACTGGGCAACGCCTTTCCCGCATCACTACAGGTTCAATTTCAGGTCCTAATTATTATGGCATTTGGGCACCGGGCGCTAACAATGTAAAAATTTCTTATGTTGCAGGTTTTACTAATCCACCTGCAGCAGCCAAGCAGGGCGTTCTTGAAATCGTGCGCCATTTATGGCAGACACAACGCGGAGCAATGAGCGTAATTTCTCGCAACCAATCAGGTGATGATTTCTACCCTGCAAGCACTTACTCCTTACCTCGCCGAGTGATGGAATTACTTGATCAAATGAGTTTGCCGGGTATGGCGTAATGACTACCGCAGCATTTCCAACTCTTGTTTCCAACATAATTACAGCTCTTAGTGGAGCATCTTCGCTTTCAAGCGTTCGCATTTTTGACGGACCTGAAATTGATGAGACATATCCGGGAGATGCAATTGCAGTCGGACACGATGGCAGCGAAGATGGCGATGTAAGCGTTGCCACAATCCGCAATTCTTACGATCAACTTGGCGCAAAGAAAATGTTTGAAGATGGCATTATTAATTGCTCATTATGGGCTTGGGATGGCACAAGCGATCTTGCTTCTCGCCGAGTTCGAGCTTATGAAATCCTTTCAGCGGTGGATACAGTAATTCGCCTTGATCCATCATTTTCAAGCGCTTGTTTATACTCAGGGCTTGAATATCACAATCCAACCTACCGTCAAACCAACGCAGGTGCGGTTGTGATCATTAATTTCACGATTGCTTACCGAGCAAGAACATAAGGAGATAAAAATGGCAAAGGTAAAAAACATCTCGCCTTTGGGCGATGTAGATGTTCCTGCTTTGGGGCTTTCGGTCAAAGCGGGGGCAACAATTGATGTAGCAGATGATGTTGCTGCTTCATTATTAGAACAAAAAGACAACTGGGCACCTGCCGACAAAGCAGCAGCCTCAATCACCCCTGAAGGAGAATAATTATGGCAATTGGCTCAGGTATTGGTTCCCAACTTGGAATTGCAACTGAAACAACATTCAACACCCCTGTAACAGTCACCCGCTTTTATGAATTTACTAATGAAAGCCTTAACTACAATAAGACAACTTCGGTTGGTCTTGGTCTCCGTGCCGGTGGACAACTTCCACGCTCACAGCGCCGTGTAGTTACAACAAGTGATGCCACAGGAGATATTAGCCTCGATCTGCCAACAAGCGGATTAGGGTTGCTTCTCGCTCACGCAATGGGTTCATTCCCAACTAAAGCTTCGGGCGCATTTACATTCACCCTTGGCGATGTTTATACCAAGTCATTTACGGCTCAGGTTGGCGTTCCACAATACGGCGGCACCGTTACCCCTAAAACAATCGGTGGATGCAAAATTTCATCTTTTGAACTTGCTGTAAGCAATGCCGGAATCGCAACAGGTCGCTTCTCTGTTGATGGTACCTCATTCACAACTGCTACATCTCTTGCTACAGCCTCTTATTCAGCTTCAACTAACCTATTCCACTTTGCTCAAGGTGCAGTAACAGTTGATGGTTCATCGGTTGCCAATATCAAGGATTTCACCTTGACAGTTGATAACTCATTAAAAACTGATCGTTACAATCTTGGTTCTTCAGGAATCAAGGCAACTCAAGTAATCAATGGTTTCCGCAAGATTTCAGGCACAGTTACTGCAGAATTTACAGATACAACTTTGCTTGCTAAGTTCCTTGCAGATACAACTACTGCTCTCGGTCTTACCTTTACAAGCGGAAGCGATGCTCTTGCCATCACAGTTTCAGCCGTTAAATTTGATGGCTCAGCGCCACAGGTAAGCGGTCCTGAAGTTATTGATGTCAGCTTCAATTTTGAAGGATATGACAACGGAACAGATGCACCGCTAACAATCGTTTATACAACTGCGGATGCTGCTCTCTAAATGGCAGATTCTTTCAAGGTTGATGATAAAGAGTTAATTTCCTTCTATAAGGCGCTAACTCAATTTGACCCTGAATTAAAAAAGGCTTTGCGTAAGCGTTTGCTTGATCTTGCAAAGCCTATTGTTGCCGAAGTTAAACAAGCCGAATTAAATTTGCCATCTAATCGAGAACTAGGGGGCACCCGTAAGAAAAAAAGTGCCCTTCTAGGTTTTCGTGCTTCATTGGCGGCAGCAACTAAGGCTGATTTTAACGGTACAGGTCGAGGCGCAGCTCTACACGTTCGTGTATCTACTAGCCGATTCCTAGCCGTATCGGGCAGACCACGCACCTTGCCTTACTATATGGAAGGTCGCAGGAAACGCGCTTGGCGGCATCCTGTTTATGGCAACAAAGATATATGGGTAACGCAAAAACCTAAGCCATTCTTAGGTGAGGTAGTATCACGCAATAAACCTGCATTTGCTTTGGCGGTTGAAAATGCTGTCAATGATGTAGTTAAAGAAATTCAAAACAAGATAAAATAGGGGGAAACAATGGCACTAACTGTTCGCGGTAAATCATATCCATCGCCTAATGAAGGCGATCAACCGGGCTTGCTAGGCAAAGAATTAATGGCAATTGAAGATGCTTTCGGCATCGATGCCCTTACTCTATTTGGCACCTTGGAATCAGATAAGCCAAGCACTCTGCCGGGTTATACCAAAGCAAAGGCTTTTTACGCACTTGCTTGGATATGTATGACAAGAGCTGGTGAAATTCTTTCAATTCAAGATGTTCTTGATGAATACTCAATTGATGAATTTAGTGAAGAAGAAGTTGAAGTAAAAAAAGAACCAACCGTCTCATCCGAGGCGGTACCCGAGCAAGAATAAAAAGTCATTTACCACTTTTGATGCACACATATCCAAGTATTACGCCTTGGAATGTGGGCGATTTAGAGATGGATTTGATCAACGATTTGATAGCGGCAGCAACAGCCAAACCTGAAGCATAAGGAGACAAAGTGGGTAAAGATTTATCCTTAACCGCCAGTTTATTCGGGCGCGATGTTTCAATGGGCAAGGCTCTTGGTGGCGTAGGTAAACAAGCAAAAAGTGCTACCAAAACTCTTGAATCAATGGGTCGCAAGGCAACGGTTGTATTTGGCGCTATCGCCGCTGGCGCTGTTTTGGCTGCTAAGGCTGCCGCCGAGGATGCCAAATCTCAGACAATCCTTGCCGGCACTCTTGAAAATTCAGCTCACGCAACCAAGCAACAGGTTGCAGCAGTTGAGGCATATATTGCTAAAACATCTCTTGCTGTCGGTATTGCCGATGATAAAATGCGCCCTGCTTTTGCTCGATTAGTAAGAAGCACTCGAGATACTGTCAAGGCTCAATCTTTAATGAATACTGCGCTAGATATTACAGCGCAAACTTCTATTCCTCTTGAAGATGTAACTAATGCTTTGGGTAAAGCCTACAATGGCAATTACAAGGGATTGAATAAACTTGGTTTAGGTATAACCGCTGCTACTTTGAAAACTAAAGATTTCAACAAGATTATGGCAAGTGTTACTAAAACTGTTGATGGTTTTGCCAAAAAAGAAGCTAACACCGCCGAAGGTAAGATGCGCCGTTTAAAGGTTGCAACAGATGAACTTAAAGAATCCTTTGGCTATATGCTTTTGCCTTATCTTGAGAAAACCGCCAATGTTTTTGCCAAGATGATTCCATTCGTTGAACGCAATAAAACCACAATTGGAAAACTTGTTATTACAATTGCTGCGTTGGCAGCATCAGTTATTGCAATCAATGCCGCTTTGAAGATATTTCAGGCACTACAAACTGCCAAAATGTTTGCAGCAATTATTGCTCGATGGGCAGGTTATACCGTAGCCGTTGAAGCTGCTGGTACTGCTACGGCTGCCGCTGGCACCGCCGCCAATGTTGCTTGGGCACCATTCTTAGGAACAATTGGCGCTCTTGGCATTGCCTTTGTTGCCCTAAATAAATTAATGGATAATGCTCAAAGTAAGCGTGAAAAGACAATTGCGGCGGCTGAAAAAGATAAGAATCTTGCTAATGATCTAAAAAATCTTTATGGAATTACACCTGATCGTTTATCAGCTTTAAGTTCAGTTCAGGCAACTATTTCAGCAGTTCCTCACCACGCTGCAGGTGGCATTGTTACCAAGCCTCATATTGGTATGGTTGGCGAAGCAGGACCTGAAGCCATCATTCCTTTAAGTAAATTTGGAATGTTTGGCGGTATCACCATCATTAACCAAATTCAAGGATCGGTTGTCACCGAAAAAGAAATTGCCGTTCGTGTTCGCAACGATATGGCACAATTGCTTCGCCGAAAAGGTCTAAGCACTTCAATCTTGGGGGTATAACCAATGCCAGCATTTGACGGTACTAATGCGCCAACGGTTAAGGTTCAATTCTATTTCAATGGCGCTTATACAGATGTTCCAACAACTGACCTTCGCGAAGTTGATTTAACTCGCGGGCGTATTCGCCCTGATCAACGCATTGATCCCGGACAGATGATTATCACTCTAGATAATCGTTCAGGTGATTATGATCCTGACAATTCAAGCAGTCCTTGGTGGCAATCAGGGCAGACAACTTTAAGAGCTGGCTGGCCGGCTCGCCTTACTGCCACTTGGTCTGGAACTACTTATATTCTCTTTGTAGGCTATTTGGAAAATACAAAACTTGATATTGGATTTGATGCTACCGCCACAATGACTTTCGTTGATGGCATCTTTACTTTAGGCAAATTTACCGCCCCTGCTGCCAAAATTACTGACAACAATGGCGAAACAACATCAACTCGTGTAGGTCGGATGCTGACCTATGCTGGATGGGGTACAGGTTCCACTTGGCGTTCATTGACAGGATCAGTAACTCTTGCTGGTACTGCTCAAAATGCTCCTATTATGGACATCATCAACCAATGTGAAGATGCCGAAGCAGGTTGTTTTTATATGTCGCGCACAGGTAAAGCAACTTTTGTTACCTTAAAAGACAAATTCAACAGACCAACTCAATTAACATTTAATGATAGTCGAGCTTCAAATACTGTTGAATATTATGAAATTGATACAAATCCGGGCATTTATTCATTCATTAACGCTTCTTTGGTCAATTACTCTCCCAATACAACTACTGGCTCGGGAGTAAATCAGGTAAAAGGTAAGCAAGTAACGGTTCAACAAAAAGATTCAGTTGTTAAATATGGTTTAAAGTTGTTAAAAGTTGATACTTATATTCTTTCAGCAGATGTAGCAAAGAAATTAGCAACCTATTATTCAACTCGCACTAAGACCCCTAAAACTCTTGTTCAAAGTGTTAGTTTTACTGCTCTTGCTTTGGGTGCGCTTTATCCTGATTTCTTAGAGACTGAAATTCAAGACCTTTGTTATGTCAAGCGAACAACTGTCGATGGTCGAAATCAATCATTTGAACTTACAATTGAAGGCTTCCATCATAGAATCACGCCTAATGATTGGGATGTTACCTATTATACAAGTCCTATTTCTGCCACAGATATAACACTTCCATAAGGGGTCATAATGCCAATTTCACCACAGATAACAATCACCCCTGAAACGATAACAACTAAGAGTTTTAATATCACCGCCGTTACCTATACATCTTCAACGGCTACTTATACAGCTACAGGTCACACATTTGCGGTAGGCGATATTGTCTTAATTACCGAAGTTGCCCCTGACGGTTACAATGGCTCATTTACAATCACCGCAACAGCCACCAATACCTTCACCGTTGCCAATACAACCAATGCCGTTGTCACTACCGCTACCGGTAATGCTTTTTGGGCAAGTTCAACTGATTATGATTTAGGTGCTTATTCGGCAACATATCCAACCGATAGTACGGATTTAGCCGTAGTTGAAACAATAGCCAATGGCAAAAATAAAGTTTATCGCCAAGGAACTACACCTTCGGGAACATTTACCGTTGGAGATATTTGGTTTGATACCAGCAATGGAAATCGTCAATATTATTGGGATGGATCAACTTGGGTTGATCTTCAAGATACCGCTATTGCTGCTGCAAGTTCGGCTGCTTCAGCGGCTTCAACAGCCGCTACGGCAGCATTGACAGCCGCTACAGCAGCGGCAGCGGCAGCAGTAGCGGCTCAATCAACAGCAGATGGCAAAAATAAAGTCTATCGTCAAGGAACTACACCTTCAGGAACATTTGCCGTTGGTGATCTTTGGTTTGATACCTCTAATGATAATAAAATTTCTCGATGGGATGGCAGCTCTTGGGTTGCCAATACACTTGGAAATAATGCTCTTGCAAGCATTTCTGCCAATAAGTTAAATGCTGGCAGTATTGATGCTTCAGTTATTACCGTTTCCAACATTAACGCTGGCAATATTTCAACTGGCTATTTAGCCGCTGCTCGTATTCAAGCAGCTTCACTTGATGCTTCCGTATTAGTGGCAGGATCAATTACTGCTACTCAAATTACATCCGGAACTATTACCGCTACTCAAATTGCAACAGGTACTATTACTAGCAGCAAAATAGCAACAGGTACTATTACTGCTTCCAATATTGCAGCAGCAACAATTACTTCTACTGAAATTGCAACAGGAACTATTACTGCCTCCAATATTGCAGCAAATACGATTACTGCTTCCAAAATAGCGGCAGGAACCATTACTGCAACAGAAATTTCATCTTCGTATGTGTATGCTGGAACGATAGCGGCTGGCAATATTACCGCTGGAACAGTTACCGCTTCCGTTGCTTTTAATGCTGCAAGTGGTACTTTTTCAGGAACCGTTACTGCATCCGCTGGCACTATTGGCGGTTGGAAACTTAGTGGAAGTTCTTTATACACTGGTACGGCTGGTAGCGAAACTCAATATCTTAGTTCTTCTGGCGGTGGTTTATTAACTGGTACATATACAATTGGTTCTTTGGGTGTAAATACAACCCTTACAGTTGGTTCAACCGCAACGGTAACTGGCGATATTTATGCACAACAGGCAATTTCAAGTTCGACAAGCGCAGCAACAAATTGCTACATATCTACAACTGGTCAAATTCGCAAAACAAGCACAACTTCTTCTCGCCGATATAAGGAAAACATTACCGATATATTCAGCGTGACAGAGTTAAATCCTAAAGCACTTTTGAATCTACCTGTTCGAGCATTTACCTACAAAGAAGGTCATATTCCGGCAACGGATGACCGAGCTGGAATTATGTTGCCCGGCTTCATAGCCGAAGAAATGGATGCGGTATATCCAATCGCAGTAGATTATGAAAATGGCGTAGAGACTTGGAACAGTTTTTATTTAGTTCCTGCCTTATTAGCTCTTATTCAAGATCAAGAAGCACGGATAAAAACACTAGAGGGGAAGTAATATGCCATACCATATCGGTCCAAAAGGCTCATACGGATGCAAAGGTTATCCGGTAGTTAAAGATGCCGATGGCAAAGTAATTGGTTGCCATACAACTGAAAAAGATGCTCAAAGCCAACTTAGAGCATTGTATGCAAATGAACCAAAAGCCAAGGGGGAATAATGGAAAATAAAGTAGAAATTACTGTAGTCTTAAAATATTTACGCGAGACAATCGGCGTTCAAGCGCAAGAAATTGCAGTCTTGAAAGCCACCTTAGAAGCACACGCAACTAACTAACCTACAACCCGAAAGGGCGCCAAATGTCATCTGATATAGCCACAATTGTTTATTCATATTTCTTTGTTATTGCAGCCTTGCTTACGGGCATCAGTTTAATAGCAAAACATTCTATTAAGACACATACTGAAGCCATTGAAGATAAATTAGCTCGAATTGAGTATGCTCTTTACAATGATGGCAAAACAGGGCTTATCAACAAGGTTGAAGAATTGCTAGAAAACCAACAATCTATAAAGATTGATGTTGAAGTAATGAAAGCAAAGGTTGCTAAATGATCAAATCGGCAAACGGTTGGACTGCATCTACAAATCAGGCTGAAATTGGCATTGCCGTATTTACCGTGATTGGCGGGCTAAAGCCCATCAAACTTCGATGTGCCAAGGCAGTAGCTCCACTCTTGGTTGCCGCTTGTAAAGAATGGCACAAAAGCGTTGAGAAATTAGAACCCGGCGAAGTCCAAGGCTATGCCTACCGCGATGTTCGTAGCGGCAATGGAACCCTATCCAACCACGCATCGGGCACCGCCGTGGACTTATTCCCATCTCGCCATCCTCAAGGTGATGCCGATGGCAATTTCACCCCTGAACAACGGGCGAAGGTATTAGAAATTTGTGCTAAATATGGGCTACGCTCAGGCGGTACTTACAAGAACGCCAAGCCTGATTGGATGCACATTGAAGTAAATGTAACCCCACCTCAAGCAACGGCACTAATTGCCAAGTTAGGATTAAAATGAAATTTAATAATAAAGTATTAGAAATGTGGGCAAAGTGGTTCGTAGGTAATGCAATCACTGCAGTTGTTATCTTGGGAAAGTCACCTTTAGATTTTTCAACTTCAGATTGGAAACACGCAGCCAATACAATTTGGCTTGCAATTGTGCCAGTTGTTATTGCTTGGGCTAATCCTAAGCACGAATTAACAATGACAAAGCCAAAGGCTTAAACAATGAACCGGGGGGAAATTCTAGCCGAGGCTGATCGCCTCACCCACGGCGATCGTAATAAGAATTACGGTTCACCGCTAACAAATCACGAACGCATTGCTGGCTTGTGGAGTGTTTGGTTACAAACCGAAATTACACCTGCTCAAGCTGCAATGTGCTTGGCGCTGGTAAAGGTTGCTCGATTGATTGAGACACCTGATCATCTTGACAGTTTCATAGATGGCGCGGCGTACTTTAGTATTGCAGGGGAGATTGCCAATCGTGAAGAATAAACTGCTTGTAATAGTACCCACACGGGGGCGCCCTCATAACGCACAGGCATTACGCGATGCCTTTGATAGCACTCAAGCAACTGCTGATTTGTTATTTGTTATTGACAAAGATGACCCTGAATTTGCGGGCTACGATGCCGCCGATATTGATTACATTTTAATTGAAAACACCACTCGCGGGATGGCTTACCCGTTAAATGAAGTGGCAAAACAATATGCCGAGCATTACAAATACCTTTGTTTTATGGGCGATGATCACAGACCGCGAACCCACAAATGGGATGATAAGTTGGTCAGCAAACTTCAAGATGCGCCTGCCCTTGCCTATGGCAATGACCTTTTGCAAGGTCAAGAATTGCCAACAATGATTGCAATGACTTCGGATATTGTCACTGCCCTTGGCGGGATGGTGCCGCCAAATATGCGCCACCTTTATCTTGACAATTTTTGGCTACGCCTTGGAACTGATTTAGGTAAAATTACCTATTGCCCTGAAATCATAATTGAACATTGCCATCCGTTAATCGGTAAAGCTGAGATGGATGAAGGTTACAAAACCGTTAATGCCGCTGAGGTTTACACCGCAGACAGAGATGCCTTTAACAACTTTGTAAGTTCTTTTATGTATAAGCAACTTCTTGAAGCGCTTAGATGAAGATTCTGATTACCGGCAACGCAGGTTTTGTTGGTCGCGCTTATCATCGCGCTTTTGGCGATCAACACGATATAACAGGAATTGACATTGCCAACGGCATTGATGCCCGCGATTTCTTTGCTAAAGATGACACTCACTTTGACCTTGTTATTCACCTTGCGGCAGTAGTCGGCGGCAGAGCCACCATCGAAGGTAATCCCTTGGCAGTTGCCACTGACCTTGCTATTGATAGCGATCTTTTTCAATGGGCGCTTAGAACCCGCCCGAACAGAATCATTTATTATTCTTCATCGGCTGCTTATCCTGTTTATTTACAGACAGGTGAGATGCCAATTATGTTGGAAGAAAAAGACATTGATTTGAGCCAAATCCGTACTCCCGATTTCAGCTACGGTTGGGCAAAATTATCGGGTGAGATGTTGGCAATGTATGCAAGGCGCGAAGGATTAAAGGTCACCATCTTGCGACCGTTTAGTGGTTATGGTCAAGACCAAGATTTAGATTACCCTTTCCCGTCATTTGTTAGCCGTTGTTGGAATCAAGAAAAAGAGTTCAAGATTTGGGGCAGCGGCAAACAGGTTCGGGATTTCATTCATATTGACGATGTGGTTGAGGGCAGTTTAGTAGCTGCGCAAAATGATGTGGAAGTTATGAACCTTTGTTCAGGCGTTCCCGTCAGTTTCATTGAACTTGCCGAGATGATGATGGATATTAGCGGGCATCGGGTGCCGATTGTCACCGATGAAACCAAGCCCGTTGGTGTAATGTTCCGAGTTGGTGACCCAAGCAATATGTTCAAAGTGTTTACGCCAAAGATTTCGCTTGAAGAAGGAATTGCTCGAAGTTTTCAGATTTAGTGCGTTCACCGCACCCCCAAGAAAGAACCCCCAACAGCCGTTCCTGTTGGGGGTTCTTTCGCTTTTTCGCTTTTCTTAATCTTTCAAATATGCCTTTAACGCTTCAATGATAACGGCGCTGACACTGACATAGTTGGCTTTGGCTTTGGTTTTGACTGCTTGCCATAGATCATCAGGTACCCGGATTGAATGATGGCTTCTCATTACAACACCACACATTCAGTTAATGAACCCCAACACCAACCGACAAACTCAGCTTTAGGGCTGTCTATGCCAACCCACCAAAGGTTGCCGACAATCATAATAACTGCAACTACGGCGATCAGGATTGCAACTGCTCGAACTCGCTTACCTCGTTTATTTAATGACATTTACTGATTCCTCTCTAACGATTTGTAAACATACTTTGGTAATCATATTTACTGCAATGAGTGATGATTCAATAAATTCTGAATCACTACTAACGGATGCGGTCATCAACTTTTGAGCTGATTCGCGCATAATGATTGAAGGCGTTGGATATACCTCAAGGATTGATTCTTTAATCAGATCAGCGAAACTCATTATTTCATTCCAATTGGTTCGTGACCGTTGATCTTGATGTATTCCTCAAGAGTGACGGCACCTTTATATTCATTGCATAAACCGCAATAAGATTGATGAGTTATTTCGTTATCGCAAAAGACACACCAAAAGCGTTCAACAGGCATTATTTATTCTCCAATTCTTTGCAGGTTTCGCATTGTAGATTTGCGCCACCGAGAAGGTGAGTGTAATAAGAATCCCAAGTGCCAAGTTCAGTCCAATAACTAATGCGCTTTGGGTTAGCAACAATTGCTGATTTCAAATAAGTTCCGGCGTGATCTTTGCAAGTAACTTCACCTGTTGTATCTTGAATCCAAAGTTGCGTAGCCATTTGTTTTCCGTTCTATTGGAAACCCGTTCGTTTTCCAATAAGGCAAATCTAGCACCTATCCACACATTGTCCATACCAAAAGGGCAAGTTTTGACAAATTCTTTTTGTGTCTTATAGGCTCACGCTTGGCGTGAAGCCCAATCGAGGGGAAGCGGTTGGGTTTTCACGCCTTTGCCGTACCATAGGGCGGGTGACTACCATCGTGGCTTACCAAGGAGCAGACTTTGCCATCCTCGGGGCTGACAGCCAGATTACAGACGGTGACAAGCGTATCCTCAGCCCTAGCACCCCAAAGATCACCAAGATCGGCAAATACCTTTTAGGCGTATCGGGTGATTGCCGCCCCGGTGACATTCTTATGTATCTATGGAAGCCACCTGCCTACGATGGCACCGACCCCGTGAGGTTTATGGGGCGCAAGATCATCCCAAGCATAATTACAGCGTTCAAAGCCCAAGGTTATGATTACATTAAAGATTCAGCTTCATATTCATACTTGCTTGCCTTCAATGGGAATGTCTTTGAAATTGGCAACGAATTAAGCATTTCGCAATCCATCGATGGCATTTACGGTGTCGGTTCAGGCTCGCCTTATGGGTTGGGATATTTAGCTTCGATCAAGGGTGATATAGGCGAAGCAGAAATCTCGCAAGCCTTAGAGGTTTCAGCCAAATATGACATTAACACTTGCGCTCCGTTTCAGATTGAGGTACAAAAAAAGATTTAATTCTCGGGTGTGTTTGGTATGAACTAGGGTCAAATGTGTGCAATCCTTAGCCAAACGAAAAGGAGACACCCAAATGATTTACATCTTTGCCGTAGGACTTTTAGCAATTGCCGGAATAATGTGGGCATTGCTTGTTATTGAAGGTACTCAAGATTTAATTGAGGCTGACGATGAGTGAAAATCGCGAGAAATTATTTTCACTACATAATCACTTAGATGGTCATATTGCTCTTTATCTTGAAGAACAAGATGCAGTCAAAGATTTAGTTGAAGATGTAGTTGGTTGGTTTGAAACCGAGCATTTAATTGAATTGCGAAATGCAGCTCTTGTGCCCGTAAAAGCCGAAGGTTACTTTGAACGCCTTGACAATGCTCGAAATAATCTAGGTTTAACTGCTCCGCTTGTTGCCAATTTAAGTGAAGATGAAGCACTTGTTTTGGCAGAGGATTTAATTCGAGCAGTTAAGTTCAATCGCATTTCCCGCGAAGCCCGCGAAAATTATCCAATTTTGAAAGCGGTCAAATAAGCAATGGCTAACCCAAATGGTCGCAAAGGCGCACAGTTTGAAACCGATGTAATGCGTTGGCTTCGTGCTGCCGGTGCCTTATGTGAGCGTTTGGTAAAAGCAGGTGTTAATGATGAAGGTGATCTAGTTGCCGTCATTGCGGGAAAAACTTACATTCTCGAATTAAAGAATCGTAAGTCATTAACTTTGCCTGAATTTTGGCGTGAAGCTGAAGTTGAGGCGAAAAACTATGCAAAGGCGCGGGGGCTTGAGGAAACGCCTTTACATTATGTTGTTGCCAAACGCCGTGGCGTGGGCATCAATAAGGCTTGGGTAATCCAAGACTTAGAACAATGGTTAGAGGAACGCAAATGACAATTAGATCAGTTCTTTGTGATGCCCCTAATTTTCCAAAAGCAGTCTGCGCAACCCTAAAAGATCAAGATTTCTTTTTCCCGGATGGTCGCGGAGACGAGACAGAGAGACTGTCACAACTGAAAGCATTATGCGGAAGTTGTATTCATAGAAAGGAGTGTTTGGAATACGCCATAAGCAATGAAATCCCTTACGGGTTTTGGGGAGGCACTACGCCTCGTGAGCGTGAAGATATTTTGCGCCCTACTCGAATCCCTGTTGGTGAAACCACCCACAAGATCATTGATCTTAGTGAACGGGGATTTACTGCTAACGAAATTGCATTACGCCTTGAAACATCAATCGGCTATGTTCGAAAGATTATTACAAGATATGTAGATGCAACTAGAAAAGGAGAAATCCAATCACACCCAAAGACAAAAGACGATTCCTTACAATCATTGGAATCATCATCGTGACCGCCTTAATCAGCGGGGTTGTATCAGCAAGACAAGCAGTACCCGAATTGGTTATTTACAAAGAGCGACCAGCTTTAATGCAGGTCAATCCGAAGGAAATTGCCAAAGAGTTACTGACAGCAAAAGACTTTCAATGCTTCTCAGCTTTAATGACAAAGGAAAGTAATTGGAAGGATCACAAAAATCCAAAAAGTTCAGCTTCCGGTGTCGGACAGTTACTTAATGGAACCTATAGGAACCTTGGGATGAAGCGCAGTAAATCAACTGTCGCTCAAACCGTGGCAGCACTTGCATATATTGGGCGCAAGTATGGATCGGGCGGTCCTTGTGCCGCTTGGTCATTTTGGAAAAAACACTCGTATTACTAAGGGGGAACGGAATGAGTGTAGAAATTGAAAAAGGTGTTATTGACTTTGATGTCAATACCGCCGCTTGGTTAGAGCAATACAAAGCTGCTCTATTCAAAATTAAAGAACTGCAGGAGGTAGCCGATGTTGCTCGAGCGCATATTGAGCAAGCCTTGGGCGAAGGCGAAACTGGAATGTTTCTCAATCGCCCTGTTGTTCGTTGGACAAAAGTGGAATCAAAGCGATTCGACACTAAGCGAGCAAGAGAAATCTTGCCCATTCAAGTAATTGAAGCTCTTGAAGTAAAAACAATTACACGGCGCTTCACACTTGTTAATGGAGATGAATAACGAATGGCATTTACACCTTTGACCACGCCGGCAGAGAACTTGGGCACCGAACTTGCCAAGATCATCACCGATGCCGGTATTTATGCACCTCGATCTCAACAGGTCTATCTTGGACCTAGCGAGGTTGGCGAAAAATGCACTCGCAAATTGGCTTATAAATTGCTGGCGTGGGATAAGGTAAATGACAGCTCTAATGGAAATTGGGCTAGTCAAGTCGGCACGGCAATTCACTCTCACTTGGAGAAAATCTTTGCCAAGATGCCTGATCGCTATGAAGTCGAAGAGAAGGTAAAGATTCGTGCCAACCTTTCGGGAACCATTGATCTCTTTGACAAGCAACTTGGCATAGTCCTAGATTGGAAAACCACTTCACCTTCAAACCTTCAGGTTAGAAAGCGTGAAGGAGCCACTGATCAAAACATAATTCAGACAATGCTCTACGCCTACGGAAAAGCCCAACAAGGTGTAACCGTAAACTTCGTTGGTCTGATCTATCTGCCAACTGGCGGTTCCATTACAGATATGTATGTTGAACTGCATCCTTATGATGAGCAAGTTGCACTTGATGCTCTTGCTCGCCTTGATTCTATTTATACTTTGCTTTCAACAGTAGATGTTGAAGCTAATCCGCAAATGTGGTCAATGATTCCAATAGTGCCATCGCGCCTTTGTAATTACTGCCCTTATTTCCTACCTTTCAGCGATGATCCATCTAAGGCTTGTGCCGGAGATACCAAATGATGTGTGAGCGAGATGGTTGCGCCTGCGGGATGCCAGCAAAAACAATTAATGACATTGCGAGAGAACTGGCTGAACTTGAACCACCAATAGAGTTGGAAAACCAACAAGAAAACCCAAGCAATACCCAAACAGAATAGGGGGAGCCAAATGGCTTTCGAAGCACCAAGCGCAGCAACGGAGTCCGTCAAGGTCGCAGACCTTAACGGTAAGTTGCTCATTATCGAACCTGTTGAATACAAGACAGGCATCCAAACCGTTCACGGCGATGCAGATGCAATCGAAGTGAACCTTGTCAATCTTGATGACAATACTGAACATAACAATGTTCTATTCTTCAATGTTGCACTCAAGAACGCACTCAAGTCGAAGGTTGGGCACAAAGTTCTAGCCCGCATTGGTCAAGGAACAGCCAAGCCCGGCAAATCTGCACCTTGGATTCTGCTAGATGCAACTAACGATGCCGTGGCGGTAGCCAAGGCAAATGCCTACATCGCTGGCGGTATCACAGCTCCTGCCCAAGCCCCTGCGCAAGCAACGGCACCGGCGGGGGTTTCACCTGAAGTAGCAGCTCTACTGGCTCAACTTGGGGCAACTCAAGCGAAGTAAAAAAAATTCCCTCAAGGCTTTACCTTTCACTTGAGGAAATGGGAGACATTGCAGGTTTGCGCACGGGGGACAGTGCGGTGGTTCGATTCCACCAATGTTACAAATAACAATAACTACCAAGGGGGAATGGATGTCTGAATTACCAAAAGCAATGCACACTTGTTATTGCGGATATTCACTTGCATCGGCTTACAAATTTTTAACGCAAGAGGAACTTAGTCGAATGATGTTGAACCATATTAAGACAATGCACGGGGAGGCAAACTAATGCCAATTTATGAATATGAGTGCGAAACTGACGGCAGATGCGAACGCGAATTTGTAATGGGTCAAGCATTACCTGCAATCCCCTGCCCTGTTTGCGGTGAAGATGCTAAGCGCAAGTTTTTTCCAGCCCTGTCTATTTTCAAAGGCACCGGTTGGGGCGGTAGTAAGTGAGTGAAGTTGAACTTTTTGAATATCTTAAAGCCAATGTAATTGCTGACTTAATTCCAAGCCCGCATCCATATTCCAAATGGGATTGTGTTTCATCTGCGACTAACTCTTACTTCGAGCTGAAATGTCGCCGCCGTCATTATGACGAATTGATCTTAGAGCAAACAAAATACGATGCAATGATGACCACGGGGCAGGAATTAGGGCTTTCACCTTGGTATGTCTGCTCGACACCCGAGAGTATCTATTTCTTTGATTTGATTAATCTAAAGCCTGAATGGGTTACGATGCACCTTCCGCAGACAACAGATTTTGAGAACACTAATAACATTCCAAAGATAGTGACTTTGATTCATACGAAACACGCTTTCAAAATAGCATTACCAAATTAGGGGGAACGGATGTCTGACTATCCATTGGAATATATTTGCGAACAATTAGATCGTGGCTTTGATTTGGAGTTTATTGCCAAAGATGCTGGTGTTCAGCTTGATTCCCTTACTCGCCGATTAGATAGGGCAAAGAAGGCTGGCAGGATAGAGCAAAGATATATTTCTATTTTAGAAAAATTAACGGGGGCAAATTAAATGACTGACACACTAACCACCGCCCTCCGCTTTGCAAGCGTTGGCATTGTTGCCGTGCCTGTCGCTGGCGATGGTTCCAAGCGCCCCGGATTATCATCGTGGATTGAATTTCAAAAGCGACAACCGACCCCTGACGAGCTACTCCAATGGTTTAGCAATAAGCCTGACGGGGTAGGTGTCATTTGCGGTGCCATCTCCAACAACCTTGAGATGCTAGAACTTGAAGGTCGCGCCGTAGCCGCCAAGATGCACTTAGAGATTGCCGAAATCGCTCAAAGTTCAAATCTTGGGGAACTATGGTCAAAGTTAAATTCAGGTTATGTTGAAATAACTCCATCGGGCGGGCTTCACTGGCTCTACTTTGTATCCGATGGCGCGTTACCCGGCAATACCAAGTTAGCACGCAAGCCCGGCGAAAATGGCGGGGTAGATGTTTGGGCAGAGACTCGAAGCGAGGGTGGCTTTACCATTACCGCGCCATCTAGCGGAGCAACTCATCCTAGCGGTGGCGAATGGAAACTCATTGGCGGTGCTATTGAGGCAATCCCGACAATCACAATGGAGGAAAGAGCTGCGCTTCATAACATCTTTGCGATGTTTGATGAAATGCCAAAGGCAGAATCAATTCAACAAGATGTAGTTGCCAAGCACGATGGAACCCTTAGTCCGGGAGATGATTACAACCAACGGACAACTTGGGAGGAAATCCTAATTCCGCTTGGCTGGAGCATTGTCTATCGCAAAGGCGAAGCAACAGTTTGGCGCCGACCCGGCAAAGATCAGGGAATCTCAGCGACTACCAATTTCGGCGGCAATGACAAACTATTCGTATTCTCAACCTCAACCCAATTTGATTCCGAACGCTCTTATGACAAGTTCGGTTGCCTAGTCCACCTGCAATATGGTGGAGATTTCAGACGAGCAGCCAACGATTTGCGTTCTCAAGGCTACGGGCAATCTGACCTGAAAGAGCTGACAACGCCAAATTCCTTAATGCCAACAAACACCCTACAATCCCCGCCACAAGTCACTGAAGCCGTTTTAAGCGAGGATGAGTCAAGTTGGAAACCAATCGCACTCAAAGATTATTACGATGGCTTATTTCAGGCACCGATTGCCACCATTCTTAAAAGATCAGATGGCGCAGGGTTAATTTATGAAGGTCGAGTTCACTCAATTTATGGTGAATCCGAATCAGGCAAATCTTGGATTGCTCAAATTGCTACCGCTGAATTGCTCAAATCTGATCAAAAGGTCATTTATATTGACTTTGAATCCGATGCCCTAGATATTGTCAATCGCCTAAAAAACCTTGGCGTATCCCGAGCTAATCTGCTTCAATACTTTACCTATATTCGCCCTGACGGTCCAAGAGATGTCGATGATCCATATTGGCAAGATATTCTTGAGCCAAAGAGCGCGACCTTGATTGTCATTGACGGCGTAACCGAATCCCTGACAATGTGGGGTGGCGAGACCAAAGATAACGATGCCATTACCCGTTGGATGCGAATCTTTCCAAGAACGGTTGCCACCGCCTCGGGCGCTGCCGTTGTGCTAATTGACCATATAACCAAAAATGCCGAAACACGGGGGCGTTTTGCCATCGGCGGGCAGGCGAAGTTGGCAACCATTGACGGCGCTGCCTACCTTGTAGAGCCTCTTGAAGCCCTATCTCCCGGCAGAATTGGCACTTTAACAATGAGAGTGACCAAGGATCGCCCCGGATTCATTCGCAAGGTTTCAGGGATATGGCGCAAATCTGATAGAACTCAGGAAACAGCCATTTTCACCATTGACTCAACAAGGGCACAAATTGAATATGTCATTGGAGTGCCACTTGCCGAGGATGAAGCTGAGGCAAATAAGGAATTTAAGAAACTCAAAGAGGTAGCCGAGTTCATCAATAACTTCCCCGGTAGCAATCGCCGAATTATTCAAGAGGGTGTCTCGGGGTCAAAAGAGACAGTCGGAGACAAGATTTCCGATCTACTTGCTGGCGGTTGGATTCAGAATAGGGGTAATGATCGATCATTTGTTCTCTACATTACCGATGAAGGTAAAAGTCATTTCAACCTTTTGGATGCCACGATTACCCAAATTGGAGGATTCTAGTGGTGTTCGTTCCGTTCCTTTTGTGTTCCTTTTTGAAAAAGGGAACACAGGCAGAAATGAGCGTGATCGGTGTTCGTTCCGTTCCGTATGTATTACATACGGAACAGAGGAACACCATCATTATCGGTCAAGGAATGAATAAATGAGCGACTTCAATTTTAGAGCCATTGATTGCCGAAGCTGCGGGAATCTTGTATGGGATGGATTGAACAGTTCAGGGATGCCAATCAAACTTGATATGGGTCGGCTCAATCTCAAAGATGAAATCGTCAAGTTGCTTTTAGGCGGTCGAACCTATCAAATCCATCGAACTGCTATCTCATTTGAGGCAACCCCAAGAATCGGGGCAAGAATGAAAGCGGCTGACCCGATAGTCCTAGCCCTGCACCAATGTTACCCAATGACGATATTTAGTGAGCAGGCACCCGACTACTGGGACCGCCAGTTACAGCAAATTACTACAAGTGAGGAAGTGCCATTTTGAATTGCAACCTATGTAACAAGACGATCAAGGTTGAAGGTTTAGTCGAAAGCGTTTGTTTCAGATGCCAAGCCAAGCTGATCAAGCAACTTAGCGATCTGCCTAAACTCCAAGCGGAGGCATCGGACTATCTTGCCCCGGGTCAAGGGGGCAATGGCTCAGTTAGCACCGAACGCTCAATTGGCATCAATGTTGCCGCCTTGGATTTCTCAATGGCAACTGAATTGATAGCCATCCTTCACGGTTGGGAGATATTGATCCGTGAGGGCAGACGATTGACACCGCCAGCATTGTTGCCAAGTCTGCCCACCACCGAGGATGAAGTTAAGGCAACCTGCAAATTTCATTTGGCGCACCTTGCTTGGACATTGGCTCAGCCTTGGGCACCTGACTTTGCTATTGAGGTGGCAGCGGTCTATGCCAAGGGCATTGCCGCCTGCAAGCAATTTGTTGAACAACCTCGGCGGATTCCCTGCCCAAGTGATGATTGCTTGAAAATGATTGTTATTGATGCCCATCGGATTCACGAGAATGGCATCGAGGAAGAAGTGACCTGCTTCGGTTGCAAGCAATCGTGGAGCATCCTTCGCCTTGTAAGCCTTGCCTTAAATAATCCGACTAAGAAGTTTTATCTCGATATTGAAGCAATCGCATTATGGTTACAGCTCTCAGAGCGCCAAGTTCGCAACATCATTAAAAATGGCAAACTTCAAAGAAAAGGCAATCTCTACAATTTGGCAGATGTAATCAGGGCTAGATAAAAAACTTGACAAGAAATTTCCATATCGTGTGCTACACTTTCGTGTAACAGATATCGCTATCCCATAAAGCCCTTACCTATTCAGGTTGAGGGCTTCTTTCGTATATGGACAAGGAAATGACTAGCGATATTGAAACAGTTGAGGAAATAGACGAAGCCTTACTTCACGCCTATTTAACCCGGAAACAAACAATTGATTCCAAGAAGCATATTGTAGATAAATTCATTGATGATTTACTTGATTCCCGACTGGAGCTGACAAGATGATTAACATTGTAGTTAGCATTGGCGAGGTATCAACAGAAGTAATGACAGATCAACAGTTGTCATTTGATGCAATCGAAACATTACTTGCTCGCGCAACTGTTTCAACTCTTGATGCCTACAATAAATATTTTGTTTCAATTGAGCAGTATGAAAAATCGCTTGAGGATGATGATTAACGAAACGCAAATCTGCAGGAAATGTAATAAAGAAAAAGCGTTAAGTGATTATCATACAGATAAAAGAACCGGCAATAAAAAAAGAACTATTTGTATTGAGTGCAGAAACTTTCATCGCGCAGTAGCTCACATACCTCGCGCAGCTTATGAAAGAATGTTGGAACAGCAAAACAATTCTTGTGCTATTTGCGGAATTGATGCGAGTGAATTACCTCGCGAACTTAGCGTTGATCATAATCACGAAACATTGCAGATCAGGGGATTGTTATGCACTTATTGCAATGTTGGACTTGGATATTTCAAAGATGATACAACGCTGTTATCAATGGCAATTGAATACTTGGTAGCAACAGATGGCATTGCTTAAACCTTGCCTTGAATGTGGCACACCATCACGCACATCTCGTTGCCCTAAGTGCAGCGAATTAATTTTATTAAATAGACCAAGACCTGCTAAAAGTTCCAGCGCACAGCGCGGATACGATTACTCGTGGCAGAGGATTCGCAAACTCGTACTCGATAGAGATGGTTGGGTTTGTTACATCTGCAATAAGAAGTTAGCAGGAAGCGATGCAACTGTTGATCATATTATTTCTTTGAAAGATAACTACGAACTGCGACTTGATTCAAAAAATTTAGCAGCTTGTTGCCGATCTTGT
>Ga0304729_1000330_pt1 | contig 35213 bp, 26 predicted proteins | sample C_131016_MF_Meta_FD_190475 | JGI IMG/M metagenome (GOLD analysis project Ga0304729, IMG submission 190475) | Freshwater microbial communities from Lake Croche, Canada to study carbon cycling - C_131016_MF_MetaG (v2) (version 2) | ecosystem: Environmental > Aquatic > Freshwater > Lake | place... | reverse complement strand
AGCTAGGTCAGAAGTGTTTACATTTTTTTCTGCATACCTTCTTTCATAAATACCCGTAATGTCTTTAAATTTTTCAAATATTTCTTCATTAGGGGTGGTGATTTTTATACCATCCTCACCATAAAAACTATGGTCCTTAAAAGATTTATTTGAAACTACAACTCCAGGTATATAGCTGCCTGTTCCAGTAATTATTGTCGCCATTTATAAAAGTGGTTAAGTTTAACAATCGTAGAAGAAACTAAGGTATGTATTTATACTGAATCTATATGTATTTATCGCCTTTGTGCCTTTTTACTTCGGCAACATATTCTTTGATAGATTGTTCTTTTTCTTTACTACAAATAAGTAATACATCTTTTGTATCAACTATAATAAAGTCATCTATTCCTTGCACTACAACTAATTTATCTTTAGGTGCATTAATCATACACTTGGTGGCATCAATTACAATGACATTATCAGAGGCAACCGCATTCCCGAAATAGTCCTTTTCCATATTCTCATAAGCACTACTCCAAGTTCCTAAATCACTCCAGCCAAAAGAAGAAGGCAATACATACACATTATTGGCTTTTTCCATGATGGCGATATCTATTGAAATATTGGTACACTGCGGGTAAATTTTTTCTATCGCTTGCTTTTCTTTGCTAGTATTAAAGTTTGCTTTTTCTTGATCAAATAGTTCAAACATTTCTGGTTGATACTTTTCAAAAGCTTTTAATATGGCGCTTGCTTTCCAAGCAAAAATACCAGCATTCCATAAAAAGTCGCCACTGGCCAAAAAAGATTCAGCAATTTCCTGTGTAGGCTTTTCTGTAAATGTTTTTACTTTATAGACACCATTACTTACTTCTAAACCTTCGTATTGGATATAACCATAACCGGTATTGGGGTTGGTTGGCTTAATTCCTAAAGTAGCTAAAGCGTTAATGTTGGATACAAAGTCAAGCGCTTTTTCAACTATCTTTTGAAAATTTTCTTGTTCTAAAATTAAGTGATCACTTGGGGCAACTATAAAAGTGGCATTAGGATCAATTTGTGCTAATTTAAATGAAATATAAGCAATACAAGGAGCTGTATTTTTTTTACTAGGCTCTGCTAAAATATTTTGAACTGGTAATTGAGGTAATTGTTTTTTTACAATGTCAACATATTCTTCCGAGGTGACAATGAAAATATTTTCTGCAGGTATAAATTGTATATACCTTTCGTAAGTCCATTGAATTAAAGTTTTTCCAGTATTTAAAACATCTAAAAATTGTTTGGGATAGGCAGTTCTACTCATGGGCCAAAATCTACTTCCAATTCCACCAGCCATAATGGCTACATAATGATGTTTATTTTGCATAAGCACTTTTATTTATAAAATTCCTTCTTTCATTAAATCGTGAATATGTATCATTCCAATATATTTTTTATCAGTAGCTACTATCAATTGGCTAATATCATTTTTTTCCATTAAGGCCAATGCTTCTACTGCCAATGCATTTGGACTTATCGTAATAGGAGCGGCGTGTGCTATTTGAGCAGCTGTTAAATCTTGCAAATTTGAATGTTGTTCAAGCATTCGACGAATGTCTCCGTCGGTAATAATCCCTAATACATTTTCTTTTTCATCAATTAAAACCGCAGCCCCTAATCTATTTTTTGAAATAATAAGAATTACTTCTTTTAATGGGGTGGTATTTACTACAGCTGGTTTGGGATTTACCTGTGCCATTTGGCCTGTGGTCAATGTCAATCTTTTTCCTAAATTTCCACCCGGATGAAATTTTGCAAAATCAGTTGCTTTAAATTCCTTTATTTCCATCAAGCACATCGCTAATAAATCGCCCATCACCATTTGAGCAGTAGTGGACGAAGTAGGCGCTAAATTATGAATACAGGCTTCTTTGGTGACAGTCGTATCTATTATCCATTTAGCTTGTTTTGCTAAGTAGCTTTCTCTATTACCTACCATGGCTACTAATGTATTGCCAAAATTTCGAATGAGTTTAACTAGATTTTTTATTTCTGGACTTTCTCCACTTTTACTAATGATTAAAATAATATCTGCAGGCTGAATCATACCAGCATCACCATGAATGGCATCGGCTGCATGTAAATACAAGGCAGCTGTTCCAGTAGAGTTTAAAGTAGCTACCATCTTTTGAGCAATGATGGCGCTTTTTCCAATGCCGCTAATCACCAATCTGCCCTTGGAAGCATAAATGGCTTTTACTACTTCTACAAAAGCAGTATCAATATGAGCTTGTAAGCTATTGATAGCATCCGCTTCTATTGTAAGCGTTCTATTGGCAATGGAAATAATTCGTTGGTCCATAGGCGATATAAGAATCAGCAAAGTTAATGTTTCATAGACATTGATGCCCTATTTTTCAAAAAGCTTTATTTTTTAAAAAATATTTACTTGAGATTTAATAATAGTGAATTATTTTCGTTAACTTATATATCAACTCATGCCGAAATAGTTGATTTTAAGATAATTACAGATGCCCACTTCCAAAAAAACAATAAAAAAAGCTGCTCCTGCCTCTAAAAAGAACGCTCCATTTAGTCTTGAGGCCATTTTGAGCGCTTTGGAGCAATATTTTGGATTTAAGGCTTTTAAGGGCACCCAGGAAAAAGCCATCCTTTCTTTATTAAGTGGAAGAGACACTTTTGTAATTATGCCTACCGGGGGAGGCAAGAGCTTATGCTACCAGTTACCTGCTTTAATGTTGCCAGGTTGTGCCATTGTAGTTTCTCCTTTGATTGCTTTAATGAAGAATCAGGTTGATTTAGTAAGAGGGTATAGCGAAAACGATGAAGTAGCTCACTTTTTAAATTCTTCTTTAAATAAAGGACAAATTAAAGAAGTAAAGGCCGACTTATTAAATGGCAAAACCAAATTATTATATGTTGCTCCGGAAACTTTAACCAAACAAGAAAATTTAGATTTTTTCAGTGATTTACAAGTTTCTTTTTTTGCCGTAGATGAAGCCCATTGTATTTCGGAATGGGGTCATGATTTTAGACCTGAATACAGAAGGTTAAAAGAGATGATGGAGGAAATAAATCCGATAGCACCCATTATTGCATTAACTGCTACCGCTACGCCAAAAGTACAAAGTGACATTGTTAAAAATTTAGCTTTACGTGAACCTGAGGTTTTAATCTCCTCTTTTAATAGGGCCAATTTGTATTATGAAGTACAACCAAAAGTTAAAAAAGAAGTTACTGTTAAAAGTATTGTTCGCTATATATCTCAACATAAAGGAAAGAGCGGTATTATTTATACGCTTAATAGAAAAACAACCGAAGAGTTGGCCGATTTATTAAAGGCCAATAAGATCAAAGCAGTAGCTTATCATGCTGGACTAGATCAAAAATTAAGAGCCGAAAGACAGGATCAATTTTTGAATGAAGAGGTACAAGTAATCGTGGCTACTATTGCTTTTGGAATGGGTATTGATAAACCTGATATCAGATTTGTTATACACTATAATATTCCAAAGTCTATTGAAAATTATTACCAAGAAACCGGGCGTGCAGGAAGAGATGGTTTAGAAGGAAACTGTATTCTATATTATTCGCATAAAGATGTTTCAAAATTGGAACATTTTTTAAGAGACAAGCCACTCAATGAAAGGGAAGTAGGTGCGCAGTTAATTGATGAGACAGTAGCTTTCGCAGAAAGTGGTGCATGCAGAAGAAGAAGTTTGTTGCATTATTTTGGTGAAAGTTGGGCAGATACCAATTGTGGAAATTGTGACAATTGTTTACATCCAAAAGAAAAAATTGAAGCTAAAGAGCAGCTGGTACAATTGTTAAAAGTAATTGAAGCCTTAGATGAACGTTTTGTTGCAGACTATGTAATTCAAGTTTTAGCTGGAGAGTACACCCCTCAATTAGGTTTATACAGGCATGAGAAACTATCAGTATTTGGAATTGGAAAAGAATATGATCATTTATTTTGGAATAGCATGGTGCGTCAAGCCATGTTGGACACTATGATTGAAAAAGATATTGAAGAATATGGCTTATTAAAAATTACAGCTAAAGGAAATAAGTTTTTAAAGAAACCTACCAGCTTTAAAATTGTATTAAATAATGTTTTTGATGATACGAATGCTGAAGACGATGACCAGGATGGGCCTGAAGGTACTGGCACCACAGACGATGCCTTGTTTGAGATGCTAAAGGATTTGAGACAAAAAGAAGCTAAGAAAATTGCTTTACCTCCATTTGTAATTTTTTTAGAAACTTCTTTGCAGGATATGGCCACTTTATATCCTACTACTTTAGAGGAATTGGAAAGATGTCAGGGAGTAAGCAAGGGTAAAGCCATTAAGTATGGCAAGCCTTTTGTTGCAATGATTGAGAAATATGTAGAAGAAAATAACATTGAGAAACCAGATGACTTTGTAATGAAGTCGGTGGCTAATAAATTCAATCATAAAATTTATATCATCCAAAATGTTGACAAAAAAATTCCTTTAGAGACCATTGCAAAAAACAAAGACCTTAAGTTGGAAAATTTATTGGAAGAAATGGAAACCATTGCAGCCAGTGGAACAAAATTGAATTTAGATTATGCCATTGATGAATGGCTAGATGAATATGACCAAGCTGAAATTTTAGAATATTTTAAAAATTGCGAAACCTCTTCGCTCCAAATTGCACAAGAAGAATTAAGTGAAAATAATTACTCCTGGGAGCAGTTAAAAATTATGCGTATTAAATTTTTAAGTGTCGTAGGTAATTAATTCAATAAATTAGAATTGTATTAATGGGTATAGCTATTATTAGCACTTAAAAAAGAATTCACTCTATCTGCTACATTTTTTCTTACGCTTAAGTAATAAAAATTATAATCGGCAATATGATAATTCTCCGTTTTGTATAAAAAGCTACCAAAAAAATGAGGCTTTGCTGTCCATAAAACACCTTTATGGTTTATTGCACCCACTACATTGGGTGTTATCTTATTAAAATTATACAAAATGGCACCTGTATTTTGGAATCGGTCCACATTCGTTATTGTATTTGACCAAGAAAGTGGATTGGTTACTATGGCTGTAAATTTTTCCTTTTTCACAAATTCGGTCACATAACCTTCATGAAAAGTTCTCCAAGAGCAAATACATCCTGTAGCATTGGGTGTTTCGCAGGCCTTCAGTGATGTATAAATAGCAGGGTCAACTGGAATGCCAACAACATAAGCCACTACTAATTTTTTACTTAAGGGCTTATCATCAAAAAATTCTTTTAGTAATCTAATGGTATGAGTAGAGCCTTGACTATGCGATGCAATAATAATGGGTCTTCCATTATTATAATGCTCCAAATAATATTCAAAAGATTTTTTTACATCTTGATAGGCTGTGTCAAAAGCTGCTAATGCATAACCAGTATCTACTTTATTATTGGGTGTATAGGATTTAATATGCGCTTGACGATACCTTGGTGCAAAAATTCTACCTGCTTCATTGAATACAGAAGCTTGGTTAAGTAGGGTTGGGTAATCTGTTTGCAGATTGGTTTTATAATCATTGAAAGAGGCAGACCATCCATAAGGTCTAGTACTATCTAAATAAGTAGTTGGGTGCACAAAAAAGACATCTACATTGGTATTGGGATGATAGCTGGCTTGCAGCGGCGCAGGCACGCTGTCTGAAGGATCCTTCTTATCGGGATGGGCAGCCCAGTATTGCAAGTTGCTGTAATCAGGCACCTCTTGGTACTTTTCTTGAGCATAAACTGCTTCTAATTTTGCTAAATTGCTTTCAGCACAGCTGCTTAAAAGTATGATTATAAAAAGGGAGAAATAGAGGCGCATGAAGTATAAATTTTTCGTTGTGACAATTGCAAAGATAAACTAGGTTGTTTAAATTAGACAGCCAGAAGGCCTTTTTGTTTAATTTAAAACTGCTTCTGCTTAAAAATTAATATTTTTAGGTACAATCGCTTCTCAAATTGAAACTAGTAAGACATATTCACTTTTTAATAGCTGTTTTTAAACACAGCTTAACCGCTTTTGGTGGGCCTCAAGTGCATCTGGGATTAATGCAATATCGTTTTGTAGACCATCGTAAAGATGTCACTACCGAGGAATTGTTGGAGTACAATGCCTTTTGTCAATTACTTCCTGGCGCTTCTTCTACCCAAACAATTATTTTAGTGGCGCATAAAAGAGGGGGTACTCCCTTGGCTTTTATTACTTTGTTGGTTTGGATATTGCCTGCTACTATATTAATGGCATTGGCTGCCATTTTATATAGTTATTTTGATTTTATGCAACAACTAAAAAGTTTAAGGTTGCTTCAACCTATGGCAATTGGGTTTATTGCCAGTGCAACCATTGTGTTGTATAAAAAATCTATAAATAGTACCATTACCAAAGTAATTTTTATTTGTAGTAGTTTAATAATTCTAATCATTTTTAAAACGCCATGGGCCATCCCATTGGTTATTATTTTTGCAGGATTGGCCACCAATTTTAGTAAAAAAAGAATTCCTAATGATGGAGCGGCGCCTAAAGCCCTTAAATGGGGAGGGCTTATTATATTTATTTTACTTTTTATTATCGCAGGTTTTTTATCGGAACAAGCCACTAGGCATCATTGGCAAAATCAAAAAACGTTAAATTTATTTGAAAATAATTATCGTTTTGGTAGTATGGTTTTTGGAGGAGGTGATGTGCTCATGCCTATGATGTATGAACAATATGTAGCAAGGCCTAATTCAGAACACATCAAAAAAAGTAAGAGAGAGGTATTAAAAATATCCAAAGAAGCATTTTTAACCGGATCTGGTATGGTGCGTGCTATGCCTGGTCCAGTTTTTTCAATTGCTAGTTTTACTAGTGCCCTACTATTAAAAGATAAAGGAATTGCTTGGCAAATTGCAGGTGCATTTATTGGAAGCTTAGGTATTTTTTTACCTAGCTTTTTTATTGTTTTATTTTTCTTTCCTATCTGGCAAAATTTAAAAAAGTATGCTATTTTTTATAGATCATTAGAAGGCATCTACGCAGCAGTTGTAGGTATTATGCTTGGCGCTATGCTTTATTTTATTAAAGATTTATTCTTAGAAATAGATCAGTTTACTAGTTTTAATCTAGTAAGTTATTTATTTGTTTTTGTTACAAGCACTTATCTTATTTATACGCATAAACTAGCATCACAATGGGTTGTTCTATTAACTATTGCAGTAGGATTTTTAACTACTTTATTTTGATACAATCTTTAAAAAGGTAAAAACCTGTTAATTATATTGAGTTCCAGTTAAAATTAAAATAAGCTTTCTTAATATTGCAATCATCATGAATGTAAAGCGTTACGTAATTTCTTTTTTTTTAGTGGTTTTGTTTTTCAAGACGCAGGCCCAAAACTTGACAGTAAGTGGTATCGTTTATGATATTTCAGGAAGAAGACCTATTGAGTCAGTAATAGTATTTAGCAATAACAATCATGCTTTTACTGATTCGATTGGAAGGTATGTAATCACTGTTAAACCAAATGACTCTATTTGGTTTTCTTTATTTGGTAAAAACACGCATAAGTATCCACTAGATACGGTTGAAGACTTAAGAAATTTTAATGTCATGATTCATGTGGCAGGTTTTGATTTACCTGAGGTACGTGTTAGAAATAGTTATTACAGATTAGATTCCATCCAAAACAGAAAAGACTACGCTCAATTTTTTAATTATCAACCTCCTGGAATTCGATTAGGTGGAGGCAATCAGCAGTTATTTGGTCCCAGTGGACTTACCATTGGGTTAGATTTAGATGAGATTATTAATATGTTTCGTTTTAAACGTAACAGAAATTTACAATTCCTTCAAACTAGGCTTGTAAAACAGGAACAGGAGAAATATGTCCAATATCGTTTTACCAAACGTTTTGTTATGAAACTAACTCATTTAGAGGGGGAACAATTGGACCAATTTATGACCTATTGCAGGCCTGCCTATGAGGTGCTGGGCTTGTTAAACGACCTAGAACTTGGCTATTATATAGAAAAAAAATACCAAGCCTTTAAAAGCCTACATTAAGCTGCCTTTAAGCCCTTGGCCGTTCATCTATATTTTTTCCCTAAAAAACATATTTTGGTTATCTTCAAGCCCTAAATTTTAGCGTTTTGAGAAAGATATCAATTTTGGCTATTGCTTGCTCTTTTTTGGCCATTGCCTGTAAAGAGAAACCAAAGGCTTTCGATAAGTTTAATTCCAATGCACCCGTTACAGTAGACGTTGCTATTGCTGCCAATCAGCATGTAGATAAAGTAGTGGAGGTGAATGGTTCAGTGGCTGCAAAGGATTTTGTAGAATTACGTCCCGAAATTAACGGCCGTGTCGTTTTCTTACAAATACCGGAGGGAAAACAAGTACAAGCAGGCACCGTACTTGCAAAACTAAATGACGCTGACTTACAAGCACAATTAGAAAAAATTAAAGTACAATTAGAGTTAGCGACCATCAATGAGCAAAGAAATTTACAATTGTTAAAAGTGAAAGGAATTAATCAAAGTGATTACGACATTTCACTACAACAAGTAAAAAGTTCAAAAGCAGATTTATCCTATACGCAATCATTAATTGACAAGACCATCATAAAAGCACCCTTTACTGGACAATTGGGATTGAGACAAATTAGTTTAGGTGCGTTTATTAATACTACCACCACTATTGCTACTTTGCAAAAAACAGATCATTTAAATATTGATTTTACTTTACCAGAAATATATGGAGCCTATGTTAAAGTAGGTAAGAGTGTTAAGCTAGAGGGGATCTCTGAATCAAAACAAAAGTTAACAGCAACCATTATAGCTATTGAACCACAAATTATAGCCACCACTAGAAATATAAAAGTGCGTGCCACCTTGCAAGGAAAAATGTCACCAGGGGCCTATGTGAAAGTTTATTTAAGTGATAATTTACAAAAGCCTTCCATTTTAGTGCCTGCCAACGTGTTGATACCAGAATCAAAAAATAAACAAATCGTTTTAGTTAAAAACGGGGTAGCTCATTTAACTGAAGTGCAAACTGGTTATCGAACAGCTACTTCTGTTGAAATTACAAAAGGGGTGAATGTTGGCGATACCATTGTAGTGGCTGGTATGTTGTTTGTAAGAGATGGTAATAAAATAAAAATAGGCAAAACACTTTCTATTCTTGATATTGCAAAATAGCTCCAATTAAATAGTATTATTAGATGAATATATCTGAACTTTCTCTTAAGCGACCCGTATTAGCAACAGTAATGAATATTGCTATTGTCATATTCGGCTTGGTTGGTTTTTCATTTTTAGCATTAAGAGAGTATCCTGCGATTGATCCTCCTATTGTAAACGTAATGACTTCATACACTGGAGCGAATTCAGAAGTAATACAAAGTCAAATTACAGAGCCGCTTGAAAAATCTATCAATGGTATACCAGGTATTAGAACCATTAATTCATCTAGTTCGGTGGGTTCTTCTAATATTACAGTTGAATTTAATTTAGGAGTAAATTTAGAAACTGCCACCAATGATGTAAGAGATAAGGTAAGTCAGGCCTTGCGTAATTTACCACAAGATGTTGATGCGCCTCCAATTGTATCTAAGGCGGATGCCAATGCTGACTTTATTGTCATGATGACTTTAAGGAGTAAAACAAAAAGTGCTTTAGAATTAACAGAATACGCCGAAAATGTTTTGCAACAACGCTTTCAAACCATTGATGAAGTCAGTAATGTAGCTGTTAGAGGCAAAAGATTCTCCATGCGTATTTTTCCGGATCCGGATTTATTAAATGCTTATGGTATTGCCTTTAATGACATACAAACTGCATTAAATAAAGAAAATGTAGAATTACCAGCAGGTAAAATTTACGGTCAAAAAACAGAATTTATTATTCGAACATTAGGAAGATTAACATCAGAATCAGATTTTAGAAATATTATTTTAAAAGAAGACGCCACAGGAATCGTTAGACTGGGGGATGTAGCTAAGGTTGAATTAGGCCCAGAACAAGAAGATCAAGGGGTTTACTTTAATGGGGTTCAATCGGTAATGATTTCATTATCTCCACAACCTGGTGCGAATTATATTAAAATTGCAGATGAGTTTTATAAGCGTTTAGAAGAAGTGAAGAAAAGCAATAAATCAGACATTGAATTTGCTGTACCTATTGACAATACAAAAAGTGTTCGTCGTGCATTACAAGAGGTGAAAGAAACCATATTTATTTCATTTGTATTAGTAGTGTTGGTTATATTTTTCTTTTTCAGAAACTGGTTAATTGCTATTCGACCTTTAATTGATATTCCTATTTCATTGATTGCTACTTTCTTTATCATGTACATAGCAGGTTTCTCAGTAAATGTATTAACCTTATTGGCTATTGTACTTGCAACCGGCTTAGTGGTGGATGATGGTATTGTAGTCACGGAAAATATATTTAGAAAAATTGAAGAAGGGTTGCCTTTAAAGGAAGCGGCACGTGAAGGAAGTAAAGAAATTTTCTTTGCAGTTATTTCTACCTCCATCACTTTAGCGGTGGTGTTTATGCCTGTTATCTTTTTACAAGGATTTGTGGGGTCTTTATTTAAAGAATTTGGAGTAGTGGTGGCGAGTGCTGTATTGGTATCCGCCTTTGTTTCCTTGACCATTACCCCCGTATTAAATGTTTACTTAAATAGAAAAGATGGCAAACATGGTAAATTTTATGAACGCACTGAACCCTTTTTCAAAGGACTAGAATCGGGCTATAAAAATTTATTAAATAAATTCTTGAATGTACGTTGGATGGCCTGGGTGATTATTGCTTCTTGTATTGGGCTTATCTTTTTTATTGGAAAGAATATACAAAGTGAATTGGCACCCATCGAAGACAAAGGAATGGTGAGGTACACCTTAAGTTCTCAAGAAGGAACCAGCTACGAGGATATGAAAGGGAATTTATTAAAAGTAATTCGCCAACTACAAGATTCTATTCCTGAACAAGCATTCACTTGGGGTAGTGTACCAGGCTATGGTGGGAATAGTGGCAATAGTTCTGCTTCAGGAAGAATTGGGTTTATTCCTATTGAAAATAGAAATAGATCTCAAACAGAAATAGTCAACGATTTAAATAAGCGCTTCAAAAAATATAAAGATGTAAGAATATTTTCCATCGAAGAACAAACTATATCTGTAGGTATGATGTCTAGAGGTTCTTTGCCTGTTCAATTTATTATACAAAATTTAGATTTTAGCAAAATCCAATCTGTTATCCCTAAATTTTTAGAAGCAGCTAGAAAAGATAAGACCTTCCAAAATGTGGATGTTAACTTAAAGTTTAATAAACCTGAATATGATTTAAATATAGATAGGCTGCGTGCAAGAGACTTAGGTTTAACTACTGCTGACATATCACAAGCTTTGCAATCGGCATTTAGTGGAGCGCGTTCGGCTTATTTTATTATGAATGATCGTCAGTATCAAGTCATCACACAAGTAGTTAGAGGCGATAGAACCCAGCCTACTGATATCAATAAAATATTTTTAAGAAACAATAGAGGAGAAAGTATTCCTATTTCAAGTGTTTTGAAAGTGGTCGAAAATAGCAATCCTCCCAATTTGTATCATTACAATAGATTCAATGCGGCAACCATTTCTGCTTCTTTAGCCGAGGGAAAAACAATTGGAGATGGCGTAAATGCGATGAATAGAATTGCTAAAGATTTATTGGATGAGAGTTTTCAAACTGCATTAAGTGGTCCTTCAAGAGACTTTGCAGAAAGCTCTTCGAATATTTCTTACGCCTTATTTTTAGCGCTTATTTTAATTTATTTAGTATTGGCCGCACAGTTTGAAAGTTTTAAAGATCCATTTATCATCATGCTTACTGTACCATTGGCCATTGCAGGTGCCTTATTATGCTTATGGATTTTTGGTCAAACATTAAATATATTCTCTGAGATTGGAATTATTATGTTGATAGGATTGGTGACTAAGAATGGTATTTTAATTGTCGAATTTGCTAATAAGAAAAGAGAAACCGGATTGACATTAAAGGCTGCTGTGTTGGATGCCGCCGCGCAACGTTTCAGACCTATTTTAATGACTAGTTTGGCAACTGCATTAGGTGCTTTACCCATTGCAATAAGCTTAGGAGCTGCAGCAACCAGTCGTAAACCTTTAGGTACTGTAGTAGTAGGTGGGTTACTTTTTTCTTTAATTCTAACTTTATTTGTTATCCCTGCAGTGTATACTTATTTATCAGGAAAAAAAGACCATGTACAAGAGTAATTGTAATTAGGAATAAAATTAGGCACTAGCAAAAACTAGCTCAACTATTGCCTAATAATTTTTGATGCTATAAATTGTGCTGTAATTTTTTCAACACCTAAAACATCTTTCGAGACCAATGGAGATGCCATTACATGGTTACCCGTGTTGGGCATTGCTTGTAATAATTTTAAACTATCGGGGGTGCTAATTTCGGAAAACATTTTTTTGATAGCACTAATTTTTACAACTTTATCTTGATGGTCTTCGTCCTTGTAATAAAATAAGGTTAAACAGGGTTGATGTACTTTTTCAAATAACTTTTTATTCATCGTTGCCTTGATTAAATTTTGTAATTCAACGGTGGCTTCTAATCTATAATGGGTTGTCCAATATTTAGGGTAATCCTTGTTTGTATAATTGATGTTGTTAAAATTGCTGCCTTGTACTAATCTTGCCAATTGCAAACCCCAGGGCATATTTAATAAGGAGGCACTTAGTTTATTAATTTCAATGTTAGGGGAATACATGATTAGCCCTGCAATTTCAGGGTAGCTTGCAGCTAATTGAAGCGATAAAGTACCTCCTGTTGAAGTACTCATCAAAATTACTTTTTTACCAATTTTCTTACCGATAGCGTAAGCTTCTTTGGCTGATTCCCAAATATTTTCTGCAGTGAAATTTAATAAAGCATTTGAACCAGCTAATCCATGCTCCGATAATCTTGCTAAATATAAATTACAATGAAATTGTTTAGCCAAGTTAATGTGCACCGGATCGCCTTCCATTTGACTGGCACTAAATCCGTGTAAATAAACAATGGCATATTCAGTTGGTAAGTGAGTACTATCTGCCCAAATAATTTTTGCTTGATTATCTGGTTTTATCTTTCGATTGCTTTCAATGCTGCTTACATAAGCATCAATAGGTATTTGATCTGAAATGGAAGGGAGTACGTTGTCGAAATAGGGTTTTTCTGGATGAGGTCCCAGAAGAAAAATGCCAACAATGTTGATTAAAATTCTAAAACCAAAAACCAACTTGCGCATTTATATTCATTTGCCTTAAAACTAGGTGAATTGCCTTGTTTTAAAAAAATTTTTTATGTACCTTAAATTTCTAAAATGTTAGTATGTCTAATAATAGATTTCTGTCTCTAGATGTGTTTAGGGGGATGACCATTTGTTTGATGATTATTGTGAATACACCTGGAGATAGTGCAACCACTTTTGCTCCCTTTTTACATGCTAAATGGAATGGATTTACCCCTACCGATTTGGTATTCCCTTCTTTTTTATTTGCCATGGGTAATGCCATGAGTTTTGTTTTACCCAAATGGGATAAACTAAGTAACCTTGCTTTTTTATTAAAAATAACAAAACGCACCGCAGTTATTTTTATACTAGGTTTCTTAATGTATTGGTTTCCTTTTACAGGTCCTTTAAGTGATACAAGAATATTGGGGGTGCTTCAAAGAATTGCACTGTGTTATGGAATTGCAGCTATCATTGCACATTACATGCATGAAAGAGTGATGATGATTTTAGCTGGCGTTTTATTATTGTCTTATTGGTATATATCTATCCACTTTGGCGCTACTGGTGATGCATTAAGTATTACAGGCAATGCAGGTATTAAATTTGATAAATGGTTAATGGGCGAAACTCATATGTATCATGGAGAAGGTTTTGCCTTTGATCCGGAAGGGTGGTTAAGCACCCTACCTGCTATTGTGAATGTATTAATTGGGTATAGAGTTGGAACGTTAGTGCAAGAAAAAGGAAAAACCTACGACGGTCTTACACATTTATTAATGTGGGGCGCGGGTTTTCTTTTTTTAGCCTATATGTGGAATTATCAATTCCCAATCAATAAGAAGCTATGGACTAGTTCTTTTGTGCTGTTGACCGTAGGGTTGGATATGATTATTCTAGCCACCATTATTTACAGAATTGAAATGCATCATCAACATCAATTCGCTAGCTTTTTTGAGGTATTTGGCAAGAATCCGCTTGTTATCTACCTATTTTCAGAACTCCTTGTTAGTTGTCTTAATTTGATTCAGATAGGAAATCAGTCCTCCTTTGAATGGATTTACAACAATAGCTTTGCTCATTTAGCCCCTTATTGGGCCTCCCTTGGCTTTGCCTTTTCATTTATGCTTGTTTGCTGGTTATTGGGTTATATATTAAATAAATATAAAATATATATAAGGGTGTAAATCTTATTACTCCATTTTCTCCCTTTTGTTTTTTTTAGGAGCTTAAACGATGTACCTTTGCAGCCTCAAAACAGTACATGGAAATAAGAAACATCGCTATTATCGCCCACGTTGACCATGGTAAAACCACCTTGGTAGACCGTATTTTACACGCTACAAAAGTATTCAGAGACAACCAGGAAACTGGGGATTTGATCATGGATAGCAATGAGCTTGAACGTGAGAGGGGCATTACCATTTTAAGTAAGAACGCTTCAGTAACTTATAAGGACGTTAAAATTAACGTAATTGACACACCAGGTCACTCTGACTTTGGTGGTGAAGTAGAGCGTGTATTAAAAATGGCAGATGGTGTTTGTTTATTAGTAGATGCATTTGAAGGGCCGATGCCTCAAACTCGTTTCGTTTTGCAAAAAGCTTTACAATTAAATTTAAAGCCCATTGTAATCATTAATAAAGTAGACAAAGAAAACTGTCGTCCGGATGAAGTGCATGATGCAGTATTCGAATTGTTTTTCAATTTAGATGCGACAGAAGATCAATTAAATTTCCCTACTTTTTATGGTAGTGGAAAGAATGGTTGGTTTAATGATAGCCTTACGCCTTGTGAAGATATCTTCCCTTTAATGGATGGTATTTTAAAATATGTTCCAGGTCCAGATGTGAAAGAGGGACCTACCCAAATGCAAATTACCTCATTGGATTATTCTTCTTTCTTAGGTCGTATTGCCATTGGTAAAGTAGAAAGAGGTACTATCAAAGAAGGACAAAACATTGTGCTTGTAAAAGCCGATGGTAGCTTAAAGAAAAATAAAGTAAAAGAATTATATGTATTCGAGGGAATGGGTAAGCGTAAAGTAACAGAAGTAGTTTCTGGTGACTTATGTGCTGTAGTAGGATTAGACGATTTTAGTATTGGTGATACCATTGCAGATCCAGAAAATCCGGAAGCATTACCTGTAATTAGTGTAGATGAACCAACAATGAGTATGACTTTCAGTATCAATAATTCTCCTTTCTTTGGTAAGGAAGGTAAGTTTGTGACTTCTCGACATATTCGTGATCGTTTAATGAAAGAGACAGAAAAGAATTTAGCATTGCGTGTAGAAGAAACAGATAGCGCGGATAGCTTCTTGGTATTTGGTCGTGGTATCTTACACTTAGGTGTACTTGTAGAGACGATGCGTCGTGAAGGATATGAATTAACAGTAGGTAATCCTCAAGTATTAGTAAAAGAAATTGATGGCCGTAAACATGAGCCATTTGAGATATTAGTAGTTGACGTACCTGCCGATTTTAGCGGTAAAGTCATTGACTTAGTCACCCAAAAGAAAGGCGAGATGTTAATTATGGAATCGAAGGGTACCATGCAACATTTAGAGTTTGATATTCCTTCTAGAGGATTAATTGGTCTACGTTCTCAAATGTTAACACAAACTGCTGGTGAGGCTGTAATGGCACACCGCTTTAATGAATACAAGCCTTGGAAAGGACCTATTCCTGGAAGAAGCAATGGTGTACTAGTAGCTAAGACGGCTGGTTTAACCACTGCTTACTCAATTGATAAATTACAAGACAGAGGTCGTTTCTTTATTGAGCCAGGGGAGGAAATTTATGCTGGACAAGTATTGGCCGAGCATATTAAGCCAGGTGATTTAAATATCAATGCCGTGGAGATGAAAAAATTAACCAACCACCGTGCAAGCGGATCTGATGATAGCGTTCGTATTACCCCAAAAGTATTATTTACTTTGGAAGAGTGTATGGAGTACATTCAGTTTGATGAGTGTATTGAAGTCACTCCTAAGTCGGTAAGAATGCGTAAATCTATTTTAGACGAGAATAATAGAAGCAAGGCCACTAAGGCAGGACAGAATTAATTGCCCCTAAAAATCCTCTAATGTTAATTTTTATTACCAATTTTTCTGAAAAATAAATTACTAATAAAAATCCTCTAATGATTTTATAAAAAAAGAGTCTCGATAAATCGGGACTCTTTTTTTTATTTAGATAGTATATTTTTACTTTTAGAAAATAGAATTTTTTATAATTTTATTAAATAGGCTTATTTAATGCCTTCCACAAAACATCTTTTAATTCCACTAAGTTTTTTTGCGTAGCAGAGGAAATAAATATATGTGGTATATTTTTAGGTAGTTCTTTTACAATGGCATCGGTTAATTCTTGGTCAAGTAAATCCGATTTTGAAATAGCGATGATAAATTCTTTTTGTAATAATTCTGGATTGAATTGTTCCAATTCATGTTTCAAAATCTCAAATTCTTTTTTATGATCATCGGAGTCGGCAGGAATTAAAAATAATAAAACCGCATTACGCTCAATATGCCTTAAGAAGCGGTGCCCTAGACCTTTTCCTTCTGCAGCCCCTTCAATAATACCGGGTAAATCAGCAATACAAAATGATAAGTTATTTCGGTATTCTACCATTCCTAATTGAGGCGTTAAGGTAGTAAATGCATAATTAGCAATCTTAGGTTTAGCTGCAGTAATCACTGAAAGTAATGTGGACTTACCTGCATTCGGGAAACCTACTAAACCTACATCGGCCAATACCTTTAATTCAATATTCTTCCAGCCTTCCACGCCGTCTTCTCCAGGTTGTGCATATTCAGGAACTTGTTGAGTAGGGGTGGCAAAATTAGAATTACCTAAACCACCGCGACCGCCTTTCATTAATATAATCTCTTGGCCGTCTTTTAAAATTTCTCCTTCTACCTTACCTGTTTCTTCATCTCTAGCGATGGTCCCTAATGGTACTTCAATTATGATGTCTTTACCATCCTTGCCCGTGCACTTGTTCTTAGTTCCATTCTCTCCATCTTCTGCAATCACATTCTTATAATAGCGTAAATGTAATAAGGTCCATAACTGCGCATTTCCTCTTAAGATAATATGACCACCACGGCCACCATCACCTCCATCAGGCCCACCTTTAGCAGTTAATTTATTGCGTAAAAAATGCTTACAACCTGCCCCTCCATGTCCACTATGGGCAAATATGCGGATGTAATCAATAAAATTGTTTCTTTCTGACACGCTGTTGTAATGAATTGCAAAGTTAACTAAATCTTACGGCTAAAGCAGGATTATTATAAAGATGAAACCTATGAAATAAGTAATTGGTGAAGTAAGTAACTTTTTATGATTTTATTTGTGGGCTTTTAAACCGTCAATTAAAATGGCAACCATATTTTGCTCTAGTTCAATAGCATTTATTTTTTTTGTAGATCTATGCCAACTTTCGATTCCACTTACTGCATGTAAAAATATTAATACAACAGTAGGCGCGTCGATTGCTTTGATTTCTTTATTGCGAATTCCTTCTTCAATAATCGCTGCAACCCTTTTGCGGTATACTCTTCGTTGATTTTGATAATTTGATAAATAAGGATCGGACAAGTGTTTCCATTCTCTGTCGCTAACATATACTTCCTCATAATGATTGATCATTTCACTAATATGGAAACGCAATAACTTCTCCATTTTTTGAAGAGAACTTATCGGCTCAGATTCTATTTCATCCATTTTTAATACAAATCTATTAGCGACATTGAAAACTAATTCATGAAGCAATTCGCTTTTTGATTTGATATGGTTGTATAAACTGGCAGCTTCTACACCTACCGCTTCTGCCAAGTCGCGCATGCTGGCTGCTTTATATCCTTTTTCTCTAAAAAGAGTAGCCGCTTTACTAACAATTACGTCTTTTCTAGTTCCGTTTTTTTCTGTTTTAATTCTTGCCATTTTGCTATAAAATTATCATTTGTTAGTACGAATTTATAGAATTATTTCTTTGAAATGCGTTATAATTTTAATAAAATCATCAATTTTGTTAGTTTTTTGATTATCAATCACATAGCATCTATACCGCCCAGGCCTTTTTTCCATCAAATTCATAACTGTAAAAATCGTAGTTTAGCAGCTGAAAATTAAAAACAAAAACATGTCATTAGTAGTAGTAGGATCGATGGCTTTTGATGCCATAGAAACCCCTTTCGGAAAAAGCGATAAAATTATTGGTGGAGCGGCAACTTATATTGCATGGTGTGCATCCAATTTTACCACTGTGAAACAAATTTCGGTGGTAGGCGGAGATTTTCCACAAGCTGAATTAGATGCACTTAGTGCAAGAGGTGTAATTCTTGAAGGCGTTCAAATAAAAAAAGACGAAAAAACGTTTTTTTGGAGCGGTAAATATCATTTAGATATGAACACGCGCGATACCATAGAGACACAATTAAATGTATTGGAAAATTTTCAACCAGTAGTACCAGATAGCTATCAGGATTGTGAAATTTTGATGTTAGGTAATTTAGTGCCAGGTGTACAAAGTAGTGTGATTAAGCAAATGAAAAATCGTCCTAAATTAATCGTGATGGATACGATGAATTTTTGGATGGAAATAATGATGGACGATTTATTACATACGATTAGTTTAGTAGATGTATTAATGGTGAACGATAGCGAAGCGCGTCAATTAAGTGGTGAGTATAGTTTAGTAAAGGCTGCGAAAAAAATTATGGCCATGGGTCCTAAATACTTAATCATTAAGAAGGGAGAACATGGAGCCTTATTGTTCCACGGAACGGAAGTGTTCTTTGCACCTGCCTTGCCATTAGAAGAAGTATTTGATCCAACTGGTGCTGGCGATACTTTTGCAGGTGGTTTTGTAGCACATTTGGCTAAAACAAAAGATTTCTCTTTTAATAATATGAAATCTGCCATTATTGTAGGCAGTGCATTGGCCAGCTTTTGTGTAGAGAAATTTGGATTACAGCGTTTGACTGAAATCAACGAAGCGGACATCAAAGAACGCATACAATCGTTCGTTCAGCTGGTGAACTTTGATATTGAACTAGTATAAATTTGGTGATTCATAGAAATCGAATTATTTTTGTTCACGATATGAGAAAATATAAACATACTAAACAAATTAAGAAACCCCTGTAATAGGAAGGTGCTGATTGATTGTATGCTAAAAAATATATTCAGAAGCCTTCCAAGAAATTGGGAGGCTTTTTAAATTTATAAATTAAATAAAATGAAAGTTGCAGTGGTTGGTGCTACCGGGCTAGTGGGCACAAAAATGTTACAAGTACTAGCTGAAAGAAATTTCCCAGTTACAGAATTAATTCCAGTGGCTTCTGCTCGTTCAGTAGGCAAGGAAGTGATTTTTAAAGGTAAAGCATACAAAATAGTAGGCATGGAGGAGGGTATCGCCGCTAAGCCAGCAGTGGCTATATTTTCGGCTGGTGGAAGTACTTCATTAGAGTGGGCGCCAAAGTTTGCAGCAGCAGGTATTCGTGTTATTGATAATTCTTCTGCCTGGAGAATGGATCCTACTAAAAAATTAGTAGTGCCCGAAGTAAATGCATCTGTATTAACTGCTGACGATTTAATTATTGCTAATCCAAACTGTTCTACCATTCAAATGGTAGTGGCTTTGCAACCTTTGCATACTAAATATAAAATTAAGAGAGTCATTGTTAGTACTTATCAAAGTGTTACTGGTACAGGTAAAAAAGCAGTAGATCAAATGATGGAAGAAAGAAAAGGAGTTAAGTTAGCTGCCGAAGATATGGCATACAAATATGCAATTGACTTAAATGCCATTCCTCAAATTGATGTTTTTTTAGAAAATGGATATACTAAAGAAGAGATGAAAATGGTCAAAGAAACTTGCAAAATTATGCAAGATGATTCTATTAAAGTTACGGCAACCACAGTGCGTATTCCAGTAATGGGTGGACACAGTGAGAGCGTGAATGTAGAATTTGAAAAAGAGTTTGATTTAAAAGAATTAATAGCAGAGCTTGCTGCAGCCCCTGGTGTAGTGGTGCAACAAAATGATGGGGAACAATTTTATCCAATGCCTTTATGGGCACATGAAAAAGATGAAGTGTTTGTGGGCCGTTTACGTAGAGATGAAACGCAATCGAAAACTTTGAATATGTGGATTGTTAGCGACAACTTACGCAAAGGAGCTGCTACCAATGCAGTGCAGATTGCGGAGTATTTAGCTTCCAAAGGGATTATTTAATTTCTGCAAAAGTCAAATATATTTTTTTACGCTGTGACTCAAAGTTCAGAATAAAATATATTTGACTTTTTTATTACTTAATCAATTCAACAAAGTCTGCTTCAGATATAATTTTGATCGAAGCTATTTTTTTAGCTTTTTCTAATTTGCTTCCTGCATCTTCACCCACCACTAAATAATTTAATTTACTACTAACGCCACCAAGTATATGTCCACCTCTTGTTTCTACCATGGCTTCGGCATCAGCTCGTTTTAATTGGGTAAGTGTGCCCGTAAATAAAAAATTAAGTCCCACTAAATTTCCGTCCACTGCTTTGGTATTGGTTTGAATCATATTCAATCCCAAAGCCTCAAGTGATTTAATGAGTTCAATATTTTTTGATTCTTGGAAAAATTGGAAAATACTTTTAGCTACTTTAACCCCTACGTCTTCAAAAGATTGCAATTGTTCTTCGCTATAATTTTGCAAGTCTAATATATGATGCACCTGAGCAGCAATTATTTTTGCTGTTGTTTCCCCTACGAAACGTATGCCCAACGCATAGATTAATCGATACAGGGGTTGTTTTTTTGATACTTCAATGGCTGCATTTAAATTGTCAATACTTTTTTTGCCAAATCCTTCCAACCCAATTACTTTGTCCAGTTGTAAAGTATATAAGTTGGGTATGGTTTTAAGGATTCCAAGTTCATAGAATTTTCTAATATTCGCTTCTCCAAAACTTTTAATATCCATCGCGTCTTTGCTAACAAAGTGGATTATTTTTTCAATGATTTGAGCAGTACATAAGCTGCTATTGCATCGCCAAACTGCTTCAGCCTCCTCTTTTTCTAATAAGGCATTACATACAGGACAATGTAAAGGGAAACTAATAATTTTTTCATTGCCTTTTCTTAGAGAAGGAATGGATTGAACAATTTGAGGAATGACGTCGCCAGCTCTTTCAATAATAACGGTATCACCTAATCTCAAATCTTTTTCTTTTATGTACTCTTCATTGTGCATGGAGATACTAGAAACTACAACGCCACCAATCGCCACGGGCTTTAATTTTGCCACGGGGGTAACAGCTCCAGTACGACCTACTTGAAATTCTACGTTTTCTAAAATAGTGGTAGCTTGCCTGGCTTTGAATTTATAAGCAATGGCCCATCTTGGATGATGAGAGGTCATGCCTAATTTTTCTTGCAAAGCAAAATCATTAATTTTTATAACAAGTCCATCAATTTCGTAGGGCAGGGTATCTCTAGCTGCTTCAAATTCCGAACAAAATGAAATTACTTTATCAATACCAGCAATTAATTTCTTTTCTTTTTGAGGTGCTCTAAAACCTAAGCTCCATAATAGTTCTAAGGATCCACTATGTGTAGTTAGTAAATCGGAAGGGGTTTTACCAGGGGCAGCTAAATAATAACTGATATGATAAATAAAAGCGTCTAAATTTCTTTCAGCCACTTCTTTGGGGTCCTTCATGCGCAAACTACCTGATGCAGCATTGCGTGGATTGGCCAAAGGTGCAATTTGCTTTTCTTTTAATTTTTGATTAAAATCAATAAATGATTTTTTACTCATGATCACTTCGCCGCGAATTTCCATTTGTTGTATGCCATTCGCAAGCAAGGGAATACTAAGTGGGATTGATCTAATTTGTTTTATATTGTTGGTGATGTCTTCTCCTGCTATTCCATCTCCTCTTGTACAAGCTCGAACCAACAAATCATTTTCATAGAATAAGGAAATACTAGCCCCATCAAATTTTGGTTCGACACAATATTCAAGTGTTGCTAATTCAGCACCTTCTTTTGCTTTTCTATCAAAATCGATAAGGTCTTCAGCATTGTAACTATTTTCTAAACTTAACATGGGAACCAAGTGTGCCACTGTTTGAAATGAGTTATTTAAACTATTGCCCACTCTTTGGCTAGGTGAGTCGGCAGTGATTAGTGATTTATTGGCAGATTCTAATGCTATCAACTGTTTGTAAAGTTGGTCATATTCAAAATCGCTAATAATCGGTTCGCTGGCTACATAATACTGGTATTCATGAAACTTTAATACAGACTTTAATGACCCCAAATCAATAGCATGAGGATTGGCTAAGAAATCTTTTGTAATTTTTTGAAAATCTTGTATTTGGGTCTTGTTGTACATGCGCTTATAAGTCTGCTAAATTACAAATTGTTTTATTCTTTTATTTCGTATTTTAGTTTCTTGAAAATATAATTTCAAAGAAGTTATCATAATTGATTAACCATTGCTTGCTAATTATGCCTGATTTGACAAAATCCAATGCTATAAAATCTAATTTGGGAAATAAAAATGCAGTTGAATTGGTTGCTTCCTACCCAACCATGCCGCTAACGGTGGATTGTGTTATTTTTGGTTTTGACGATAATTCCTTAAAAGTGCTATTAATTAAGAGTGATTTACCCCAATTTTATGAAAAATGGTGTTTATTGGGTGACCAAGTGCACTCCCGTGAGGATTTAGATACAGCTGCAAATAGGGTACTTATTGAAAAGATTGGTATAAAGAATGTATATTTAGAACAAGTGCATACTTTTAGCCAATTAGACAGACATCCCGGAGGAAGGGTGGTAACGACCGTTTATGCTTCTCTTTTGAATAGTAAGGACTATCCATTAGGCATCTCGGAGAATGAGCTTAAATGGTATCCAGTAAACCAGGTAGTAGAAATGGCTTTTGACCATAAGAAAATCTTAGATTTTTGCTATAGCTGGCTTCAAAAACGTATTCAAGAACACCCTTTGGTTTTAAATTTATTGCCTGAAAAATTTTCATTAAGGCAATTGCAAAATGTATATGAGGCCATCTTAGACACGAAAATGGATCGTCGAAATTTCAGAAAAAAATTCGCTAGTATGGGCTTCTTAATTGATACCAATGAAATGGAAACGCATGTTACCCATCGACCTGGGAAGTTATATAAATTTGATTTTGATCAATATCAGCTGCGTAAGAAGAATTGGGTGGGGATCGATTTCTAAAAAATGCTTTTGCTTGCCTATTATTTAATACCTTTATTTACTATTTAAACAGGTATTATTATGTTATATTCAATGACGGGATATGGTCGTGCAGAAGCTACTTTTAAAGACAAGACATTTTTAGTGGAAGTAAAGTCTTTAAATGGCAAACAATTTGATTTGCGTTTGAATATTCCCTTCATGTTAAAGCCTTATGAAGTAGAGATAAGAAATAAGTTAAATGAAACTTTATTAAGAGGAAGTGTAGAATCTACTATATCTATTAAGTCCAATGGCATCTCTAAACCCGTATCGGTCAATAAAGAATTAGCTAAATCTTATTACCAACCTATTGTGGAATTAGCCGATGAGTTAGGCATTCCAAAAGAAAATATTTTAAGTACTTTATTGAAAATGCCTGATGTAGTTTCATCTAGCAGCGAAGTGCTATCAGAAGAAGAGTGGAAACAAATTCAAGATTTATTACAAGAGTCTATTAAAGCTTTAATGCAACATCGCCTTGAAGAAGGCAAGTCTGTTGAAAAAGATTTACTCGAGCGCTTAGCAGCTATTGAAGCGCATCAGGCACATATTGAAAAATTTGAACCCAATAGAAGAGTGAAGATTAAAGAGGGCTTAGTTAAATTGTTAGAACAAAATGTAGGTCCTGATAAATATGATAACAATAGATTAGAACAAGAGCTTATTTATTATATTGAAAAAATAGATATTTCTGAAGAGAAAGTAAGATTGAATAATCATTGCACTTATTTCAAAACCGTTTTAAAAGAAGCAGAGCCTTCTAAGGGCAAAAAACTTTCTTTTATTTTACAAGAAATGGGCAGAGAGATCAATACCACTGGTTCTAAAGCCAACGATATGGAAATTCAAAAATCGGTGATCTTGATGAAGGATGAATTAGAAAAAGCAAAAGAACAAATTTTAAACGTGTTGTAAAATGAAGGGTTTAAGCGTAAGACTTTTTCAGATGTCGGTGATGGTAATTTTGTTTTTAACAAGCTGCCAAACGATACCCCTATATGAACAAACCACTATTTTTCCTGAACACAGTTGGTCTGCGAAGCAAGTAAATGCCTATCAATTTAATATTACAGACACCAGTGCGTCCTACAAAGTATATTTTGTAATAAGACACCACAATGCTTATCATTATAAAAATATTTGGTTACAAGTAGCCGTTCAAACGCCCACTGGGAGCTTATCTAAGCAAAATGTAAATTTAAATATGGCAGACGAATCCAAAGGATGGCTTGGCACTGGAATGGATGACTTATTTGACCAACGAATTCCTATCATCAGTCTTCCTTCCCATTTTCAAAAAGGCATTACTACGTTCTACTTACAACATACCATGCGTGAGGACCCGCTGCAAAATATTTTAGCTTCAGGTATAAGAGTTGAAAAGGTAAAGCCATGAAATTAGTAAAGATTAATAAACTCAAATTTGTAAGTTTTATTTATTGGGTTTTCTTAACCTACATGGTTGCGGCATTTATTTGGTGGTATGTTTCTCTAGAAAAGCAAAATAATGAAATTGCATCTATTAAATTTCAAACGATTCAACTATCCGATCCGTCTCTCAAGCAAAAAGTAAAATTTATTCAAGATTTTCAATCGCGAAAAACCAAGCAGTTTATTGGAGAGGGAATTACATTTTTATTCTTATTTTTATTAGGCGCTATTTATGTATATCGATCTTTGTTAAAACAATTACGTTATTCTAATCAACAACAAAATTTTATGATGGCGGTGACACATGAATTAAAAACACCAATAGCTATCTCTCATTTAAACATCGAAACCTTATTAAAAAGAAACTTAGATCAGGCACAACAAAATAAATTGTTAGAGGCTACCTTAAAAGAAACTAAAAGACTTGATGCGCTTTCAAATAATATTTTATTGGCTTCTCAATTAGATATGGGTCAATATGAAGCCAATCAACAAGAAATTAATTTATCTAAATTAGTAAAAGAAGTGGTACAATCTTTCCAAGAAAGATTTCCCTTGCGCGTTTGCAATTCTTTTATACAAGAAGGGACCCTGATTCAAGGGGAGACTTTGTTGATACAGCTGCTCGCTAATAATTTACTTGACAACGCAAATAAGTATTCTCCTGCGGATACGCCAATTGACATTCATTTACAATCTTTAGGTGATAAAATAGTTTTGACCATAAAGGATCAAGGAATTGGCATACCTATAAGCGAAAGAGAAAAGATATTTGAAAAATTTTATAGAGTAGGAGAGGAAAGTACTAGAAACAGCAAAGGGACTGGACTTGGCCTTTATTTATGCAAAAAAATAACCAGTTTTCATAATGCTACCTTACAAATGCAACCTAACGGGACGCAAGGAAGTATATTTACCGTGACTTTTACCAATAATTAAATATGTCAAAATTTGAAATATTATTAGTAGAAGACGAAGTGCATTTGCATGATGCACTTAAGCTGAACCTTGAAATGGAAGGCTATACGGTAAGCTCGGCTTTTGAAGGGCCAAATGCTTTGAAGCAAATACAGCAAGCGCATTTTGATTTAATCATTCTAGATATTATGTTACCTGGTATAGATGGGTTTGCTATTACTGAAACGATTCGCTTAAACAACATAAACACACCCATACTTATTTTAAGTGCAAAAAATACAAGTGCCAATCGAGTACAGGGTTTAAAGTTGGGAGCTGACGACTATTTAACCAAGCCTTTTAATTTAGAAGAACTACTATTAAGAGTTTCAAAACTCATTCAAAAATCTACCTCTATTACTCAGCCTGCACAATTAGAGGAATATAATTTTTCTGATAACATTATTTATTTTAAATCTTTAGAGGCCATTAATAAAGTTGGAGAAAAAATCACCTTAACAAAAAAAGAAGCCATGCTTTTAAAGTTGTTAATTGAAAATAAAAATAATGTAATTACTAGGGAAAGAATTTTGCAAACTGTTTGGGGCTATCATGTTTTTCCAAATACCAGAACCATTGATAATTTTATTTTAAGCTTTAGGAAGTACTTTGAACTAGACCCTAAAAACCCAGTTCACTTTATTTCGATCAGAGGCGTGGGGTATAAATTTCAAGATTAGCCCCTTTTTATACAATCTTTTGGCTCTTTCCGCGTTAATTCTAGTAGTTAATACGAACACATGTCCCTAACTTCTATCAAAGACTATCTTGAACCCATAAATTTGGACCTATTATCGAATGATGAAGGCTATAGAGATACCCAATTGGGTAAACATATTAAAGCAAATGAGGGGGAGATCCCTGATATTAGTTTAGCCGATCTTGTCATAATTGGAGCTGGTGAATCAAGAGGGGGTGGCTATGCTTTAAATGGTTTTGAAGCAGCCAATGGCATTAGATCCGCCTTTTATTCACTTTATTATTGGCATGCACAAGTAAACATTGTAGATATTGGCAACGTTAAACTAGGCCAATCTATTCAAGACAGTTATGCTGCTTTAAGAACTGTTATTTCTGAATTGTTATTACAAAATAAAAAAATTGTGATTATAGGTGGGTCACATGATTTAACCTTAGCTCAATATCATGCTTATACTTCCATCCCTACTTTAGTAAATGCAGTATTAGTGGATGCTAAGATAGACTTAGATTTAGAAGCAAGATTGCCATCAGATCATTTTTTAGAGGAATTATTTACTGGTTTACCCAATCACTTAAACCATTATGCACATATAGGTTTCCAAAGTTATTTTATGCACCCGCAAATGTTGGAAACCATTGACAAGCTTAGATTTGATTGTTATAGATTAGGCAAAGTGAGAGAAGACCTTGAGGAAATGGAACCTGTAATTAGAGATAGTCACATGATGAGTTTTGACATTAGTGCCATTCAAAATGCACAAGCTCCAGCCAATATCATCACACCTAATGGATTTAATGGTGAAGAAGCTTGTGTCCTAATGCAATATGCTGGTATGAGTTGGAAAACAAGTACCATTGGTTTATTTGGTTATCAATCCGAATTAGATACGAATCATATGACGGCCATTCAAATGGCACAGATGATTTGGTATATTTTGGATGGCATTCAAAAAGGGAAAAAAGAAGCTCCTTTGTCTGATTCAGATCGATTTAAAGAATTTCATATTGCCTTTGCAGATATTGAAACTAATTTTTTACAAAGTAAAAGTACTGGTAGATGGTGGATGCAAACACATAATAATGAATGGACGCCATGTAGTTACAAAGATTATTTAATAGCTTCAGATAACGAAATTCCAGAAAGATGGCTAAGAGCTTTAGAAAGGGAATAAACATCCCATTACTATTTTTAAGTATTTATTGTTGTTTTTTAATGAGTGCCTGTGCAGTTAGAAAAGCACAACATAACTTATTGCAAGACCCTGCTTTAAAAGGAGCGCATATTGGTGCTGCCGTATTTAATCAGACCAATCAAACTTGGGTAGATCGTTATCAAAGTAATTTATATTTTACACCTGCTAGTAATACTAAAATTCTTTCTTGTTATCTAGGAATGAAGTATTTGAAGGATTCTGTTCCAGGTTGGCAAATAAAAGAAAATGCAGATAGTATTTTTTTATTACCGATGGGGGATCCTACTTTTTTACATCCCGATTTTCCTTATCAGCCAGTAGCTGATTTGATCAAAAACACCAATAAGCAGGTTGTATTGTGTTTGCCTACTACACCTGATTCTTTTTCTATGTTTGGAAGGGGCTGGGCTTGGGATGATTATGCCGAAGATTATCAGCCAGAAAGAAATAGATTTTCAATTTATGGAAATGTATTAACCATTACTGATACAAAAAATGGAACCAGTGTTCAACCAAGTTATTTAGTAAGAGGGCAGGAAACACCATTAAAATATAGTATATGGACGCGTGCTTATCACAGCAATCAGTTTTCTGCTACTGGTAAATATATAAAAGACAAGCTTCAGCAAGTGCCTTTTATTACGGACCCGACTTATGGTTTAACAAAAAAATTAATGGAAGATACTTTGCATCCAAAATTCCCACTACTGATTCAACAGGGTTGGAACCCAACAGGGGCAGGTCTTTTAAAAACGGTTCCTACGGATAGTCTATTGAAAATAATGATGAATAGAAGCGATAATTTTTTCGCAGAGCAAGTGTTGTTAATGACGGGGGCGCAACTACTTGGAAAAATAGACGATGCTGCTATCATTGATACCATCATCAAAACAGACTTTAACTATTTTCCGCAAGCGCCTCAATGGGCTGATGGAAGTGGTTTAAGTAGGTTTAATTTAAATTCTCCCGAAAACTATGTAGCCTTATTACAGCACATGCAAGATGAATTTGGTTTTGATAGAATCAAAAGCATTTTTGCCCAAGGTGGAAAAGGAACTTTAGGCGCTTATTATAAAAACATACCTGGTGTTTTATTTGCAAAAACTGGCACTTTAGGCAATCAAATTGCATTAAGTGGATTTATCGTCACCAACAAAGGAACTCAACTTATATTTTCTGTATTGGTGGCCAATCATGTTAGTCCAACCACTTACCCAGTAAGAAAAGCAGTAGAGCGTTATTTAACAACGCTTATGAATAAATACTAATTGAATTTATTTACTAAATAATCCGTTCAAATAATCTTCCTTGAACTCAACGAAAGTAGGTGCGCCAGAGGCGGTACTATTTGGAATATCGCATTCGCCTAATCCTTCAATAAGTGTATGCATTTCTTTTTGTGTTAAGGATTGCCCGGCTTTAATGGCCATTTGACGAGCCATGCAACGTATTAGTTTTTCTCTTTTACTAAATTTTACCTCCCCACTAAAATGTTTAAACTGTTCCAGTAATAGTTCTATTGCATTTTTTTCATTGCCCGCATTGACATCTGCTGGTATACCTTGAATGATAAAACTATTTTGGCCAAAGGCTTCAATTTCATATCCAATGATAGCAAGGTCCTCAATCATCTCTTCTAACAAAATGGCGTCACTCACACTTAGTTCTAAAACAACTGGGAATAAACTTTTTTGAGTGGCGTGTGGATGGGCACTTGCTTTTTGAAATTTTTCATACAAGATTCTTTCGTGTGCCAATTGTTGATGTATCATAATACAACCACTATGACTTGGAGCAACAATAAAAGTATTATGCAATTGTAATAAACTTGCTTCTGCATTTACCTGTAAAGGGCTTCCTTCTTTGTACAAGCCCATGGAAGAAGCTTTTACAATATAAGATTCGTTGTCAACTGTTTCTTGACCTACTGTATTTTCTGCATTGGGAAGGGTAGTGAAAAAACTTTTCCAATCTTGGTTAGAAGCATTAGCTGATTTGGGAATAAAGTGGGCTTGATTTTTTTTAGTAAAACCTTCATATAAAGATTGACTCGCTGCGGTACTTGCATTTACGGCAGTGAAAGGTTTTTGGATGGCATCTAATTGTTGGATAGAAGCGTCTAAAGAAAAATCTAAAGAAGGGGCAATGCTAAATTGCGCCAATGCATGTTTCACTGCAGCTTGTACAAAAGCATAAATTATTTTATCGTCCTCGAATTTTATTTCTTGTTTGGTAGGGTGTACATTAATGTCTACCTGAGTAGGATCTACATCTATATATAAAAGGTAACTCGGAAAATTTTCTTTAGCGATTAATCCATCAAAAGCATTGGCTACAGCATGATGCAAGTAAGCGCTTTTGATAAATCGGCGGTTTACAAAAAAATATTGATCGCTTCTAGTTTTTTTAGCAGTCTCGGGTTTTCCAACAAAACCAGTGATGGTTAAGTAATCGGTTTGTTCACCTACGGTGACTAATTTTGTTTGGTAGCTATTTCCTAAAACCTGAATGGCTCTTTGTTTAAAACTACCCCCTTCCCAATGATATACATCCTGCCCATTGCTGGTTAAACTAAAATGAACTTCGGGAAAGGCCAATGCAACGCGGGTAAATTCTTCAATAATATGTTTGAATTCGGCGCTATTGCTTTTTAAAAAATTACGACGGGCGGGTACATTGAAAAATAAATTCTTCATGCTAATGGTGGTTCCAATGGCGCAAGCGACAGCACTTGTTTCCGTTACCTTACTATTTTCAATTTCTACGCTGGTGCCTAATTCATCTTGGGCGCGTCTTGTTTTTAAACTAACTTGAGCAACTGCAGCAATGGATGCCAAAGCTTCTCCACGAAATCCCATGGTTCTTATTTGAAATAAATCCTCAATGGTAGTAATCTTACTAGTAGCATGGCGCGCAAATGCATTTTGTGCATCTTGTGGGCTCATTCCTTTACCATTGTCAATGACTTGAATCAATGCTTTGCCTGAATCATTCACCAATAAGCGAATTTCGGTGGCACCAGCATCTACTGCATTTTCTAATAATTCCTTCACCGCACTAGCAGGTCTTTGAATCACCTCACCGGCCGCAATTTGATTGGCAATGTGGTCTGGCAGTAAATGAATGGTATCGGACACTTTAATCGCTTTTGAAGTGTGTAAAAGTAGTAAATTTGCCTCTTAAAATTTCATCTTATGCCAAGAACGGCCGACATTCAAAAATTGCCTCATCATTACTTACCAAAAGACTATGTTTTAACCGATTGGGCAAGTATTGAATCCTTTTTTAAGGAACTATTGGAGCGTCCTATCACCGAAGTTAAAACACTTGAAAAATGGCTATTGGACTTAAGTGAATTAGAGGCATTTATAAGTGAAGATGCTTGCTGGAGACAAATAAAAATGACCTGTGATACCACTGATAAATCATTGGAGGAGTCTTTTAATTTTTTCTGCATGGAAATTCAACCTAAAATGCAACCTTATGCGGATGCATTAAATAAGAAATTAATTAATTGCTCTTTTACCAAAGAATTAAATCAGGAATTGTATTTTACTTATTTAAGATCTGTTAAAAAAAGCATAGAACTTTTTAGAGATGAAAATATACCTATTCAAGCAGAACTAAGTGTACTCCAGCAACAATATGGAACCATTGCAGGAAAAATGACAATTCATTTTAGAGAGCAGGAATATACTTTACAACAAGCCGCCAAATTTTTGGAAGATGAAGATAGATCAGTAAGAGAAGAAGTATATCGTAAAGTGCAAGAGCGTCGTTTGCAGGACAAAACAAGCTTACATGATTTGTTTAGTAGTTTAATTCAAAAAAGAAATCAAATGGCTTTGAATGCAGGCTTTGCTAATTACAGAGATTACAAGTTTGTGGAGCTAGGAAGATTTGATTATTCAAAAGAAGATTGTTTTCAATTTCATGAAGCGATAAAATTGCATGTGCTTCCACTCATTGATAAAATATACGCACGCAAAAAAAAGAACTTAGGCTTAACTACTTTAAAACCCTGGGACACAGAAGCTGAGCCAGCAGGCAGTTTGCCTTTGAGGCCTTTCACCGATGGAAAAGATTTATTTGAAAAGTCGGTTGCCTGTTTTGAACAAATCAATCCATTTTTTGCTGACTGTTTGAAAAAAATGAATGAGCTAAAACATTTTGATTTAGAAAGTAGAAAGGGAAAAGCCCCAGGGGGTTATAATTGCCCACTAGCAGAATCGGGTGCGCCTTTTATTTTTATGAATGCAGCAGGTCAAATGGGGGATGTAACTACGATGGTGCATGAAGGCGGCCATGCCATACATTCTTTTTTGGCACATCCATTACCACTAAGTGCTTTCAAAGAATACCCCATGGAGATTGCCGAAGTAGCTAGTATGTCTATGGAATTATTTACGATGAATCATTGGCAATCATTCTTTGATAAAGAATCGGATTTGAATCGAGCCAAAGAACATCAATTAGAGCGTACCATTACTATTTTTCCTTGGATAGCGATTATTGATAAATTTCAACATTGGGTATACGAAAATCCAAATCATACTATTGAAGAACGAACCATCACCTGGAGTGCCATCGTCAAAGAGTTTTCTACCGATAGTATTGACTACAGTGGTCTAGATGATTTTAGAGCAGTATCTTGGCAAAGACAATTGCATTTATTTGAAGTGCCCTTTTATTATATAGAATATGGTATTGCTCAATTGGGGGCCATTGGAATGTGGATGCAATATCAAAATAATCCAGCAAGTGCTTTAGAAAACTACATGACTGCTTTAAGTTTGGGAGGTACTAAAACTTTACCAGAACTGTTTCAAACAGCAGGTATTGAATTTAATTTTTCACCTGATTATGTAAAAAAATTAATGGATTTTACAAACAATGAATTAGAAAAACTTTACGTTTAAATTGTATCGATCAAAAAAATAAACTTCTTTTAATTAAGTAGGGTTATTGGCCGGTCCACTATTACTAGTGTTGTTATTGTTAGAACCATTGTTCGGTCTTGGGCCATTGTTTGGTCTTGGACCATTGTTTGGACGAGGTCCATTGTTCGGACGAGGTCCATTGTTGAAATTAGGTCGATTGTTGTTTCTATCTTGATTCCTATCGTTATTCATTGGTCTTCGATCGTTGTTATTTCTTTGTTGGTCTCTTCTTCTGCGATCATTCTTTTCCAATGAACGTAAACTTATCTGACCTACTAATTCTACAAATTCTGGTTCTACTTCTTTATTTTTACTAGTGATTTCTACTGCTTGTAATTCTTCTACTGCAATACCTTGTTTATTTAATTTTTTAATTTCTATGACACGCTCAATGGTTAAAGGGTAATGCTTAGTATTATTAGGCAAAGTATACCACATTAAGTTTTTGAAAATATCTTTCTTAATTAAAAAGGCTTGACCCATCACTGTTTGCAAAGTGTCTGCATAATCTGGAAAAGCTTGTAAGGCATCTAAATAAGTATCTAATTCAAAATTTAAACAACATTTTAAGCGACCACATTGTCCACTTAATTTAGTTTGATTGATGGATAAGTTTTGATAACGCGCAGCTGTTGTGTTCACGCTTTTAAAATCATGCAACCAAGTACTACAACATAATTCTCTTCCGCAACTACCAATTCCTCCTACTTTTGCAGCTTCTTGTCTAATTCCTATTTGACGCATCTCTACTTTTACTTTAAACTCATTCGCAAAAGTTCTAATTAACTCTCTAAAATCGATACGGTCATCGGCTGTATAAAAGAAAGTACCTTTTTTACCATCTGCTTGCAACTCTACTTCACTTAATTTCATTTCTAATCTTAAGTCTCTAGCAGCAGCTCTGCTTCGGGCTAACATAGCCGCTTCTCTGCTCTTGCTGATTTGGTAGGTTTCTAAATCTCTTTCGTTACTAGGTCTTAGAATTTTTTTCATTTCAGGACTAAATTCATCAGTCCCTCTTTTTTTCAATTGAATTCTAACTAGTTCACCTGTCAAGGAAACTTCGCCAAGATCAAATCCGTTGACGCCTTCGACAGTGACATAGTCCCCTTTCTCAAAATGTTGTAATGTAGTATTTTTGAAGAATTCTTTTCGGCTGCCTTGATTAAAGCTAACCTCTACTACTTTGCATTGAGTAGCAATATCATCAATTGGCAAATCGCGCAGCCAATCATGTACATTTAGTCTGTTACAGCCTCCAGTACTACAACCACCATTGCTTTTACAGCCATTAGGTGCACCTGTTCCACATGATCCACATCCCATATATTCTAAATTCTACTGTTAATGATTAAAATACCATGCATGGGTGCTAAGCTCCTGATTTCATTCTCACTACCTATGCCTCAGACAAAATTAAGGTTTTGTTCTGAATGATATGATAGAACTTGATGCCCAAGGCCATAAATAGCATTTTTGGATTGGCATTGCGCTCAATATAGTAGGTGGCTTTGTCAATTTCCTGAACAATAGCCTCCATTTGACCTACTCCAGCTATTTTATTAATTCTTAAGGCAAAGTCTTTTAAAGCGGGGTCTAAGGGTAGGTCATTGCCCAGCACTTTAAGGCGTATACTTTGTTCTAATAAGTGATTGAAGTATTTTAAAAATTGCTTTTGAGGTTCGCGACCCATTTTACTTATTTCATCGACCCATTTCATCTGCGCCAAAGGTCCATTTTTAAGAATGGCATTTAGCCACTCCCTTATATGTGCTAAAAAGTCGGCGTCACTTTGTTGTAATAAATGCAAAGCTTCTCTATAATTTCCATCAGACATGGAGGCAATTTGTGCTGCTTTTTCAGGTTCAATTTTTCCTTTACCGATTAAAGCTTGTTCAATTTCTTCTTTAGTAAGTCGAGGCACTTTAATAAACTGGCATCTACTTAAAATAGTAGGTAATATATTTTCTTCACTGGCAGCTACTAATAAAAAAATAGTATTGTCTGGTGGTTCCTCAATTAATTTTAATAATTTATTTCCTTCCTTACCTAAATATTCTGGCATCCAAAGTACCAATACTTTATAAGCACTTTCGAAACTTTTAAAAGAAAGTTTTTTTATAATTTCTGAACATTCATCCGCACTAATATTTCCTTGTTTGTTTTCGGCCTTAATAAATTGAAGCCAATCAAATGCATTGCCGTATGGATAAATGTTGATGAACTCTCTCCACTCTTCAATAAAGTTCGCGCTAATATTTTTTTGTCCTGGTTTTTCTGAAATAGAAGGAAATGAAAAATGCAAATCAGGATGCATTAAACTACTTGCTCTATGATAAGCTGGCAAGGTAGCAATTTCATCAGGGCTATATATTTTTTCGGGCGAAACATTTTCGGTAGCTGCTCCAAATAAATCAGCAGTGTCTGTATTTTTTT
>Ga0304729_1000329_pt1 | contig 35247 bp, 49 predicted proteins | sample C_131016_MF_Meta_FD_190475 | JGI IMG/M metagenome (GOLD analysis project Ga0304729, IMG submission 190475) | Freshwater microbial communities from Lake Croche, Canada to study carbon cycling - C_131016_MF_MetaG (v2) (version 2) | ecosystem: Environmental > Aquatic > Freshwater > Lake | place... | reverse complement strand
GAAGTGTATGGCGAGTTTCCGTCGGAAGGCGACGATCAGTTCATTACGCCTACCGTTGTGAACGACGCAATGTCGCGACCGAAGTGGAAAGACGAGACGGCACCTATCGTCATGGGCATCGACCCGGCACGAGGCGGGACGGACTCGACCGTCATCGTCGTGCGGCAGGGGCGTGACATCGTGGCAATCAAGCGCTACCACGGCGAGGACACAATGGCTATCGTCGGTCGGGTCATCGACGCTATTGACGAGTACAAGCCAACGCTGACTGTGATCGACGAGGGTGGGCTTGGCTACGGCATCCTTGACCGATTGAATGAACAGAGGTACAAGGTACGAGGAGTAAATTTTGGCTGGAAGGCCAAGAACTCTATTATGTGGGGTAACAAACGCGCAGAGATATGGGGCGCGATGCGGGACTGGCTTCGGACTGCGTCCATACCAGAAGATCGCCAACTGAAGGCGGATCTGATTGGGCCAACGAAAAAGCCTAACTCGTCAGGGACAATTTTCCTTGAGGGAAAGAAAGAAATGAGAGCAAGAGGATTGGCCTCACCTGATGCTGCTGATGCGCTCGCGGTGACATTTGCCTTTCCGGTTGCTCATAGAGAAGAAAGAATTGCCCAGCGTCGGTATACCACGGCAGGCGCAGGCGCATCATCTGGTTCGTGGATGGGTTCCTAGGAGTACTACAATGGGCAATACTAAACCAATCGGTGTCGCATATAGCGACCAAGACCTCGTCGGTTCGGATACGGTCTACGTTAACGGTCAGCTTGGCTACACGACCGCCGGTCAAGGCACGGTTACTCAGGCAACGAGCAAGTCAACGGCAGTGACACTGAACAAGTCAGCCGGTCAGATTACAATGAACAACGCAGCATTGGCAGGCGCTACTGCGGTGTCGTTCACGTTGAACAATAGCCTTATCAGCACCAACGACATTCTGATATTGAATATCGGCGCGGGCGCGACTGCTACGGCGTATACAGTCTACACGTCAAGCATCAGCGCAGGGTCTGCGGTTGTCACGCTCCGCAACTTGACGGCATCTACTTCATATTCCGAAGCAGTTGTCATTAACTTCGCTATCATTCACTGTCAGTAAGATGGCTGTCTCTCTATCAGTCGGACGCGGCGAAAAGCTACCTGTTAGCAAGGGCGCGGGTCTGACCGCTAAGGGACGAGCTAAGTACAACAGCGAGACGGGGTCTAATCTGAAGGCTCCCGCTCCGCACCCGAAGACCAAAGCAGACGCTGGGCGCAAAGCCAGCTTCTGCGCTAGGATGGGTGGGGTAGTGGCTAAGTCAAAGAACGCGGATCGTGCCAAGGCCAGCATGAAAAGGTGGAATTGCAAATGAAAAACGGGTTGTACGCAAACATTCACGCTAAACAAGATCGTATAGCGGCGGGTTCTAAAGAGAAGATGCGTAAGCCCGGAACTAAAGGTGCACCCACCGCCAAGGCATTCCGCGAGTCGGCTAAGACGAGGAATAAATAATGCCGTTGAAAAAATCCAAGAGCGCAAAGGCGTTCAAAGAAAACATCAAGGCTGAAGTGAAAGCAGGCAAACCTGTTAAACAGGCTGTAGCCATTGCGTACTCCGTGAAGAGGAAAGCAAAATGAAAATGCCTATGAAAATGTCGTCTATGTCTGAGGTTAAAAGCCATCCGGCATCTAAGGCTCCATCAAATGCAAGCGGTCATATGCGTGACAAGCCTACGAACCCAGTCAAAGTAGACATGGGCAAGCTTGGCAAGAAGGTCTGCTAAAATGAAGGCCAAGGTTCGCAACGCGTTACCTAAGTCTGAGTTTGGTATGCCTAAGGAACGCAAGTATCCTATGCCGGACAAAGCCCATGCAGCTAATGCCAAGGCTCGCGCAACGCAGATGGTAAACGCGGGCAAACTTAGCCCGTCAACCAAAGCAAAGATTGACGCTAAGGCAAACAAGATGTTGAAGAAATGACAGATAATTCAGGTATCTCTGCGGCTGGACGGGTATCAAATGGCGGATCGAAAGAATCCGACATTATGAGTACAATGCGCTTTCGCCTTAACATGGCGATTAGTGCATATTCAGAAAGCCGTGAAGACGAACTGGATGATTTGCGGTTCTTCGCAGGGTCGCCGGACAATCAGTGGCAATGGCCCGCTGACGTACTGGCTACCCGTGGGTCTGTGCAAGGGCAAACGATCAACGCTCGCCCTTGCCTCACCATCAACAAGCTGCCGCAACACGTCCGTCAGGTTACCAATGACCAACGGCAGAACCGCCCGTCGGGTAAGGTTATCCCCGCAGACGACCGCGCAGACCCCAAGGTCGCGGAAATCTTCGACGGCATGGTACGACACATCGAATACGCCTCGGACGCTGACGTGGCCTACGACACGGCGTCTGAGAATCAAGTAACCTACGGCGAAGGTTACATCCGCCTTGTTACTGAGTTTACCGGCGACGACACGTTTGATCAAGACATTCGCATCAAACGCGTTCGTAACTCGTTTAGCGTGTATATGGACCCCACCATCCAAGATCCATGCGGTGCGGATGCTGAGTATTGTTTTGTTACCGAAGACCTAACCAAAGACGAGTATGAGCGCCAGTTTCCTGACGCAAGTCCTATGTCGTCTATTCAGGTGCAGGGTGTAGGCGACGACTCTCTTACTAATTGGGTCAATGAAGACGTTGTTCGCATTGCAGAGTATTTTTACGCGGTGTACCACCCGTCCAAGCTTAATTTGTACCCCGGCAACCAAACTTTTGAAGCCGGAAGCCCTGAAGACAAGCATATGAAATCGATGGGCGTAAAGCCTATCCGCAGCCGCGACGTTCAAGTCCGCAAAATTAAGTGGATGAAGACAAACGGTTACGAAGTGCTTGAGGAAAGCGACTGGGCGGGCAAGGATATTCCCGTCATTCGTGTCGTAGGCAACGAATTTCAGGTCGATGGGCGCGTATTTGTGTCTGGCATTGTTCGTAATGCCAAAGATGCCCAGCGAATGTACAACTATTGGGTATCTCAAGAGACTGAAATGCTTGCTTTAGCCCCTAAAGCACCGTTTATTGGTTATGGCGGTCAATTTGAGGGCTATGAAAACCAATGGAAGACCGCAAACACCAATAATTGGCCTTATTTGGAGGTCAATCCTGACGTTACAGACGGTCAGGGCGGCGTATTGCCCCTTCCGCAGCGTTCTATGCCTCCAATGGCTCAAACTGGCCTAATTCAAGCCAAAATGGGCGCTTCTGACGACATTAAATCGACCACTGGGCAGTATGATAGCAGCCTCGGCGCAACATCAAATGAGCGGTCTGGACGAGCTATTTTGGCCCGTGAGAAGCAAGGCGACACCGGAACGTACCACTATGTGGACAATCTGGCTCGTGCTATTCGCTACATGACCCGTCAGATTGTTGATTTGATCCCTAAGATTTACGACACGCAACGTATCGCCCGCATTATTAACATGGATGGCGAAACGAGCATGGTGAAGATCGACCCAACGCAGCCGCAGGCTGTAAAGTCGATCCGCGATCAAAACAACATTGAGATTGAAAAGATCTATAACCCAGCAGTGGGTAAATACGACGTTGTGGTTACGACCGGCCCAAGCTATATGACCAAGCGCCAAGAGGCGCTTGAGGGTATGCAACAGCTTTTGCAAGCCAATCCACAGCTTTGGCAAGTGGCTGGTGATTTGTTCGTCAAGCACATGGATTGGCCGGGCGCTGACGAAATGGCTAAACGTATCTCTAAGACTATTGATCCTAAGCTAATGGAAGACAGCGATAAGTCGCCCGCTCTTCAAGCAGCAGAACAAAAAATGCAAGCAATGGGTCAAGAGATGGATCAAATGCACAAAATGCTTCAAAATGTCAGCAAATCAGTCGAAATGCAGACGTTAGAAGTCAAGGAGTTTGAAGCTCAAATTAAGGCTTATGATGCTGAAACCAAGCGTATTTCAGCCGTTCAAGCGTCTATGTCACCTGAGCAGATCCAAGACATTGTGCTTGGCACCGTCCACGGTATGATCACAAGTGGTGATCTGGTGGCTGACATGCCAAGCCAGCAGTTGCCCGGCGAAGACATGGGTGAGATGCAACAGGGCGCTCCAATGCCTCCACAGGGAATGCCTCCACAGGGGATGCCACCACCACAAGGGATGCCACCGCAATGAAAGCGTCTGATTTTATGGGAATGTTGTTTTTAGCCCGCGATGTGACCCATTCGGTTCATCTGAACACGCGCAGCTACGCCAAGCATAAAGCCCTTCAGAAGTTCTACGAGGGTATTGTAGATGCTGCGGATGCGTTTGCCGAAGCATATCAAGGCCGTCATGGGTTGATTGGTGGCATTTCGCTTCAATCGCACAACAAAACGGCCAATGTAACTGATTTCCTCCAAAACCAATTGGACGAAATCGAAACAGTGCGCTATGATGTCGTGGATCGCAAAGATACGTCGCTTCAGCAGCTAATTGACAATATCGTCGAGCTTTATCTGACAACCCTTTATAAATTGCGGTTCTTAGCATGACTATTGACTTTGAAATCACTCAAAATGGTTACACTTTGCGCGATGCTTTGGTATTGCCCGATAACCATGCTTTGACCGACGCCGAGATCGAAGCCATGAAGCAAGCTCGGTTTGATAATTGGTACGCTATCATCACTACACCGGTCGAGGCATAAGTTATGGCTGCAAGGTATTGGGTCGGCGGAACAGCTACATGGGATGCAACGGCCGGCCTTAAATGGGCTTTGACTTCCGGCGGTGTCGGTGGTCTTCCCGTGCCTACGTCCTCCGATACAGTGTTTTTTGACGCTAATTCTGGCGCTAATACCGTTACTCTTGGGGCCAATGCTGATTGCTCAACTTTAACCATGACGGGTTTTACTGGCACATTGGCGTTCAGCACGTTTAACATTTCACTTGCTGGTTCAGGTACAGTTTTCACGCAATCGACAACGATGAGTGTAACGGGAACTCCTCTTATTAAGCTGACTTATTCAGGAACCACCGCTACAACCATAAGTGTAACGTCAGTTACTGAAGCAAATGCTGTTAGCTTCAATATTACTGCTGGTACTGGTGCTTTTGCCCATACTAACATTGCTGGTATTAAAAATTTGGATTTTACTGGATTTTCAGGTTCTTGGTCGAATAACAGTGGTAACATATTTGGAAATTTAATAATTTCAACAGGTATGACGGTAACTGCTGGAACAAATACTAGATTTTTTGCGGGAACGTCAGGCACACAATTAATTATTACAAACAATAAAACACTAGATTTTCCAATCACATTCAACGGAGTTGGTGGCACATTCCAATTACAAGATGCCATGACTGTCGGGTCAACTCGTACCGTAACACTTACAAACGGTACGCTTGATATGAACAGTAAAAATCTTACCACAGGCACATTCTCATATAGTGGGTCCGGCATTCGCACGTTGGCGTTCAACGGCGGTCAAATTTATGCGGTCGGTAACGCAGCAACAGTATTTGCTTGCGGCACTGCAACCAATTTGACAATAACTGGAACACCTATTTTAAATGCTACCTATAGCGGCGCGACCGGAACTCGCAACATATCTCAGGCCGCAACTGGCCTTGTCGGACCGTATCCATCTTATAATATTTCCGCTGGTACAGATACGCTTACGCTTAACGCAATTTGTGCAAATATTAATTTTACCGGGTTCGCAGGGGCGTTTTCACTTACAAGCGTAAATACTTATGGAGACGTAACTTTTTCAACTGGAATGTCAATTTCAGCTTCTGCTAGTTCTATGAATTTTAAAGCTACATCAGGAACTCAAACTATTACAACAAACGGAAAAACACTTGATTTTCCTGTCGTTGTAGACGGAATTGGGGGAACGCATAGGTTTGCAGATGCTTTGACATTAGCAGCAACTCGTTCTCTGACTTTGACCAGTGGAACGATACAATTCAAACCTAACACTACCAACACTGCGGGTACATTTGTGATTGCTGGCAGCCTATCTAGCCAAATCATTCTTGGAAGTTCTATTGCAGGTAGCCAATTTACCTTATCGCAAACATCTGGTACTGTGTCGGCCAGTTACGCAACTATCAGCGACTCGATTGCAACCGGCGGCGCTACATGGCAAGGTTTGGCGGCTAACGGCGCGGTGGATGCAGGAAATAATACCGGGTGGTTTTTCGACGTTCCTTTTTCGGGCGGCGGCTATGGAAACGGTGTACGGCTTCGGTCGTTTACAGAAAGAGGAAGAGATTAAATGTCTATCAATCTTAAAGCAGTAACGATTTGTTTTGGCTATCAGCAAATCACATCACTATCTTCCGCGACCAAATTGACCGTTCCGCAAACTACTCCAAACGGTGGCAATACTCGTCCGGTGTTTGCTCTTATTGTGCCTGAAGGCCAAGCTGTTCGTTGGCGCGACGACAAAACGGCCCCTACAGCTTCTGTCGGTATGCCTCTTGCGGTGGGTGTTCCATTGCAATATGACGGCAACATTCAGGATATCCAGTTTATCGAACAAGTATCTGGTGCAAAACTTAACATCAGCTACTATTCCTAAACCGTACTAGCGCGGCTCGCTAGGGATCTTAAAGGATCAAAAATGACTGATGAAGTGTTAGCGGAACTACCCGCGTCGGAACCAGTTGCCACGGCGGCACCGGAACTTGAAACTACCCAGCCGGAAGCAGCGCCTAAAACTTTTTCACAAGAAGATTTAGATGCGGCTATTTCTAAACGTCTCGCAAGAGAACAGCGTAAATGGGAACGAGAAATGTCGGCGCGCACAGCACCGGCACCTTTAGTTGACCCACCACGCCCTGAACAGTTTAACGACACAGAAGCATATGCCGACGCTTTGGCATTGCGGAAAGCCGAAGAACTGCTTCAACGTCGTGAAATGGAACGTCAGCAACGGGATACTCTTGATGCGTACCATGAGCGTGAGGAAGATGCTCGGACCAAGTACGATGACTTTGAACAAGTCGCGTACAACCCAAGCCTCCCGATCACGACTGTCATGGCGCAAACCATTCAGGCTTCGGATATTGGGCCAGAAATGGCTTACTATTTGGGTGCAAACCCTAAAGAAGCTGAACGGATTTCCAAGCTCGCTCCATTTTTGCAGGCAAAAGAAATTGGTCGAATTGAAGCCAAATTGGCGGATAATCCACCAGTTAAACGCTCTTCTACCGCACCATCTCCTATTTCTCCGGGATCGGGCAAAAGCAGCGGTGCTCCCGCTTATGACACTACAGATCCAAGGGCTGTAAAAAGCCTTACGACCGCTGAGTGGATTGCTGCTGACCGAGCCAGACAGATCAAGAAGATGGAAGCGTCCAACAAGTACCGCTAACATCCAAAGGACAACATCATGTCGAACTCAATTTTAACAATTGACATGATCACCCGCAAAGCTCTCGAAATTCTTGAGAACAATCTGGTGATCACCCGCAACGTAAACCGTCAGTACGACGACAGCTTTGCTGTTGAAGGTGCTAAGATCGGTTCAACCCTCCGTATCCGTTTGCCTGATCGTGCACTTGTCACCGACGGCGCGGCGCTTCAGGTTCAGGACGACAACGAACAGTACACCACGCTCACCGTGTCAAGCCAGAAGCACATTGGCGTCAACTTCACGTCGGCAGAATTGACGATGCAGTTGGACGACTTCGCTGAACGTGTTCTCAAGCCTCGTATTTCGCAGCTTGCTGCTTCGGTCGATAACGACGTCGCAAATGCTTACAAAGGCATTTACTCGTCGGTCGGCACTCCCGGCACCACGCCTGCTACTTCGTTGGTCCTTCTTCAGGCCCAGCAGAAGTTGAACGAATACGCCGCCCCAATGGGCAACCGTTATGCTACCGTCAACCCAGCAGCTAACGCTGGCCTTGTCGAAGGCATGAAGGGCTTGTTCAATCCCGGCGACACGATTTCCCGTCAGTTCAAGAACGGCCTTATGGGCGCGGGTGTTCTTGGCTACGACGAAATCAGCATGTCGCAGTCGATTGTTCAGCACACCACTGGTTCGCGTTCGGCTTCGGACACGATCCTTGTTAACGGTGCAGTAACAACGCAGGGTGCTACAACCATTAACCTTGATGGCGGTACAGGTTCAGCTACGTTTGCTGTTGGCGACGTGTTCACGATTGCTAACGTCTACGCAGTCAACCCACAGACCCGTCAGTCAACCGGCAGCTTGCAACAGTTTGTTGTAACCGCCGCTAACACGGCATCTTCGGGCGCATGGACAAGCGTTGCTATCTCACCTGCTATTTACACGCCTACTAATGCGCTTGCTACTGTGGACTCGTTCCCAGCAGACAACGCGGCAGTTACGGTTCTCGGTGCGGCTTCAACCGTATACCCACAGAACCTTGTGTACCAAAAGGACGCCATCACGTTTGCTACAGCAGATCTTCTTCTGCCACAGGGCGTTGATATGGCTTCCCGTCAGGTTCACAACGGCATCTCGCTTCGTATTGTCCGTCAGTATGACATCAATAACGACCGTATGCCTTGCCGTATTGACGTGCTGTATGGTTATTCCACGATCCGCGCACCAATGGCTGCTCGTATCTGGGGCTAATAGCTTGACCCCCGCAGCAATGCGGGGGTTCTAACCCTTTTTCTCTAGGAGTAATTATCATGGCACTTCCTACCGTAGGCGGCGGCTATCAGTTTAATGATGGCAACCTTAACGAAGTAAAAATGTCTGTTGCAGCGGCTCCGGCCACCGCCGCAGACACCGCAACTTTAACCGCAGATCAGGTGCTTAACGGCATTATTATTGGCACACCAACAGCGACAGCAATCTATACGCTTCCGCTTGCGACGGCCATTGATAGTACGTTGAGCAACGGAAAAGTTGGTACGATTTTTGACTTCCGCGTTATTACAGCGGCAGCATACGGCATCACAATTGCCACCAACACAGGCTGGACAATTGGTTCATCTGGTACGCAGGGTCTTATGACTGTTGCGGCAACTGCCGGGACGGTTCGTGCATTTCGCGCTCGTAAGACGGGCGACGGCACATGGGCGCTCTACGCGATCTCGTAATAAAAACGGGCGGGGCTTTGGCCCCGCCCTTCATCATGGGAGAGTGATTTGATTACCTATCTAAAACATCCGGTTCATGGTACAAAAGTTGCCACCCTTGAAGCTGAAGTTGAAGCCGACAAGGAAAAAGGTTGGGTAGTGTTTGACCCTGCTAACCGCGATAAAGAAGAAGAAGAAGCTCCAAACAATGAGCTTCGTCGTAGAAGGCGGCAAGACGCTGCATAAGGAGTTTACATGACCACTGCTGGCGATCAAATTAACGGCGCTCTTCGTCTCATTGGTCAACTTGCGGAAAGCGAAGTTCCGACCGCAGCGGCATCTCAAGATGCTTTGACAGCTTTTAACCAAATGCTCGACTCTTGGAGCACCGAAAAGCTATCTATTTTTACCACTCAAGAACAGATTTTTACATGGCCTGCTGGCGCTCTAACTAAATCGCTTGGCCCTACCGGTGATTTTATTGGCAATCGTCCTATTACAATGGATGACGCTACTTATTTTATCGATCTGTCCAACGGCATCTCGTTTGGCATCATGTTGATCAATCAACAGCAATACGACGGCATTGCGGTTAAAACGGTAACTAGTACTTATCCACAGATAATGTGGGTCAACACAAGTTACCCAAACATCGAAATGCATCTTTATCCGGTGCCTACAAAACCCCTAGAATGGCATTTCATTTCGGTGCAAGAGCTGGCTCAACCGGCTTCGCTTGCTACGTCTTTGATCTTCCCACCGGGCTATATGCGGTGCTTCAAATACAACCTTGCTTGTGAAATCGCGGCTGAGTTTGGTGTTGAACCACCGCCTACCGTGGCTCGTATTGCCATGACATCAAAGCGCAACCTGAAGCGTATCAACAACCCTGATGACATCATGTCAATCCCATACTCGATTGTTGGCACTCGTCAGCGTTTCAACGTCTACGCCGGTAACTTCTAATGCAAACGCCGATCCTTGGACAATCCTACGTTGCTCGGTCGGTAAATGCCGCCGACAACAGGCTTGTCAATTTGTTTCCAGAAGCTACCCCAATTGCAGGCAAAACCCTTGGGTTTCTAAACCGCGCGCCGGGGCTTCGGTTATTGGCTACGCTTGGCACTGAACCTATTCGTGGGCTTTGGTGTCCTGATCCCAACGGCAGTTATGCCTATGTCGTATCAGGCAACGGGTTCTACCGTATCGACACAAGCTACAACGCAATTAACTTTGGTTATGTGAGTGGCACTGGGCAAGTGTCCATGTCCGACAACGGAACTCAAATCTTTATCGCCGCGAACCCTGACGGGTTCATATTCAACATGAACACGTTGATCTATGCTCCGATTACCGATCCTGACTATCCCGGCGCGGTTACGGTTGGATTTTTGGATGGTTATTTTGTGTTTAACCAACCAAATTCACAAAAGGTGTGGACAACTTCACTTTATGATGGAACTTCTGTAGACCCTCTTGCGTTCGCCAGTGCTGAAGGTTCGCCGGACGCTTTGGTGTCGGTCATGGTCAATTCTCGCGAAGCGTGGCTGTTTGGGTCAAACTCAATCGAAGTTTGGTATGATGCGGGGACACCTAACTTTCCGTTGGCGCGTATTCAGGGTGCGTACAATGAAATTGGTTGCGTTGCGCCATACTCCCCCGCCAAGCTCGACAACGGCATCTTCTGGTTAGGCGGCGATGCTCGCGGTGAAGGTATTGTTTACCGCACTAATGGTTACACCGGCGTTCGTGTTTCAACTCACGCTGTTGAGTGGCAGATCCAAACTTACGCTAACATTTCAGACGCTATCGGTTACACATACCAACAAGACGGTCATGCGTTCTATGTTCTGACGTTTCCGTCAGCCGGTAAAACATGGGTGTATGATGTCGCGACCGACAATTGGCATGAACGCGCTGCATGGGTAAACGGTTCCTTTACCCGCCACCGTTCAAACTGTCAGATGGCGTTTAACCACGAAGTTATCGTTGGCGATTACAACGATGGGCGCATATATGCGTTTGACCTTAATGTTTACGCCGACGATACTCAGACGCAACGCTGGCTTCGGTCGTGGCGGGCGCTCCCACAAAATCAAAACAATTTAACCCGCACCGCGCAACACAGTCTTCAGTTAGATTGCGAAACCGGCGTGGGGTTAAACAGTGGGCAAGGTAGTGACCCGCAAGTTATGCTTCGTTGGTCTGATGACGGCGGGCATACGTGGTCTAACGAACATTGGGCTTCAATGGGCGCGATAGGTGTGTACGCTACCCGTACATTCTGGCGGCGGTTGGGCATGACCGTCAAGCTCCGCGACCGCGTGTACGAAATATCAGGCACCGACCCTGTTAAGCTCGTCATTGTAGGGGCAGAGCTATTGCTGAGTGGCTCAAATGCTTAGTGCAAACCGCGTTCCAATTAACCAAGCACCAATCGCGGACAAAACTACTGGGTTAGTGTCGCGGGAATGGTTTCGGTTTTTTGCCAACCTTAATACGATTGTCAGTAGCGTCTACACACCCACGCTGACAAATACGACTAACATTGCGTCTAGCACGGCATCAGTATGCCAGTACCTTCAAGTTTACAGCACGGCGACAGTTAGCGGTCAGGTTACTATAGCTGCTACTGCAACCGGCGCGGCGGTATTAAAAATGTCGCTTCCAGTGGCGAGCAGTTTTTCTTCTACTGGTCAAGCGGCGGGTACTTTTGCCACGCTTACGGCAGGCGGCACGACGACTGGTGCTATTTTGGCAGACATCGTTAACGACATTTTTGAGTTTAGGTTTAACGCGGCTAACACAACATCAACAGTTTATGCGTTCACCGTTACATACCAAGTTGTGTAACGGCGAAAATCAATGTAGGGTGCGGCTATGGCAGTCATTTTATCCCCTCTCGCCGGTGCAGGCTGGCAGTTTTTTGACAACAACGGTTTACCGTTGGCTGGCGGATTGCTGTACACTTATGCGGCGGGAACCACAACGCCGTTAGCTACATATAGCGACAATACCGGCGCTACACCTAATGCTAACCCGATTGTCCTTGACTCTGCGGGGCGTGTATCAGGCGAAGTATGGCTAACAAACGGTAGCAATTACAAGTTTGTATTGAAGACCTCGGCAGGCGTTACGGTTTGGACGTATGACAACATCGCCGGTGTCCCTGCATCGAGCCAAACTTCGCTTCGCATTAACGGTGCAACGTCCGGGTATGTAGATCTAACGACTGTTGCCGTTGCAGGCGCAAACACAATCACGTTCCCTGCGGCTACCGGCACGGTATTGTTGAACCCTGACACGGCATTTACCGGTACATCTACCTTTGAGTATATCACCGCAACTTACGACATTTCAGGTCGTAACATTACCGCATCCGGTTCTATGTCGGTCGGTAACTATTTGTACGGCAGCGGCACTGGTCAATATAAAATTCCTGTAGGCACCACGGCGCAACGCGCAGGTGGTTCTACAGGCACAAACGGTTTTGTTGGTATTGGATCTATCAGCGGCACTACGTTGTCGTTGTCGTCCGTATCTAACGGCTCGCTTTATGTCGGCGCAACGATTACGGGTTCAGGCGTTACCGCAGGCACCCGCGTTACGGCGTTTGTTACCGGCACAGGTGGCGCGGGGACGTACACGGTTAGTGCATCGCAGTCAGTAACATCCACGACAATCTATGACCAAGCCATCGCAGGCATGATCCGCTTCAACTCGACGCTTACGACTTTTGAAGGCTACAGCGGCACGTCTTGGGGTTCTATCGGCGGCGGTGCAACCGGCGGCGGCTCTGACGCGGTGTTCAACTTGAACGACAAAACCGTCACGACATCCTATACGATGCCGTCTACTAAAAACGCCAACTCGGTTGGCCCATTGACCATTAACTCAGGCGTTGTGATTACGATCCCGTCTGGCTCGCGTTGGGTGGTGTTATAATGTCCCAAATTATTCTTACATCTGATGCGCTTGCTACAACGACCGCCGGGGCGTTTGAGTATGATGGTGTGGCTCATTATTCCACACCTACATCCGCGCAACGCGGTGTCATCAACAGCGAACAACTTATCCTTTTGCAAGCAGCTTACACGCTGACCTCGCAGACTGCGGCGCAAAAATTGTTTAATACGTCTACCAACGGTCAGGTTACTCTAACTACTGGTACTTACGGATTTGATTGTTTTTATTCTTTAAGTTCCATGAGCGCGACTTCTGGATCGTTTGGTTTTGCTTTAGGCGGCACAGCTACGCTAACCCAGTTTTTTTACGCCACCGCCCAAAAAGGCGCGGCTGCGGTTGCTACGGCTACGGCTACGCAATCCACGTATAATACTGCCGCTAACACTACGCTTGCTACGGCTTCGGTTAACACGGTTGGTTACGCTCAAATTTCAGGCATTATCAACGTGTCTGTGGCAGGCACTGTCATACCGCAAGTGTCGCTTGGTATCGCAGCGGCGGCGGTTGTTGGTATTGGATCTTATTTCCGCATCCGTCCTATCGGGTCTACCACAGTCACTTCCGTTGGAAACTGGAGCTAAACCATGTCATCGCTTGTTCTTACCGCTGACACGCTTCTTGGAACTCCAACCATTGGCTCGACTGAGTTTGATGGCAAAGTGTTTTACAACACGCCACAAGGCACACAACGCGGGGTTATTCCCGGCGCTCAGTTTTACCGGTTAAACGCTGACCTTGCAGGCGCAAACGTCACTACAGCTCAGAATATCTTCGGCGTTGGCGTTACGTTGTCTACGGCAACGGTATATGCATTTGAAATGGTAATTAACTTTGCCAAAACCGCAGGCGCTACATCCCATACTGCGGGTATTAGCTTTGGCGGTTCTGCTACATTAAACAACATAAACTGGATGGTTGAAGGCTACGGCATCAGCACTAGTGCCGTATTGATTGGTTTAACAAACTACATCGCTGGCTATTCTGCTGTGGCTACCAATACCACCGTAACTGCTGCGGGCGCATCTGCTACCGTTTATTGGGGTGCTATGATCAAAGGCACCGTCAGCATCAACGGCGGCGGTACGTTTATCCCGCAATACACTCTGTCAGCAGCTCCCGGCGGCGCGTACTCGACCGTTGCAGGTAGCTATATTAATATTTACCCGATTGGCGCTTCCGGCGCTAACACTTCAGTCGGAGCATGGGCATGACCATAACGCTTGACGGCACTGCCGGTATGACCGCTCCTGCGGGCGCGGTGTATAACGGTATTCAATCGTTTTCTACGCAACCTACCACATCTGGCACAACTGTTGATTTTACGTCTATCCCATCATGGGTAAAACGCATTACGATAATGTACAATGGCGTGTCTACCAATGGTACGTCTAACTTTTTAGTTCAAATTGGTAGCGGTTCAGTCACGAATACAGGCTATTCAGGATATGCAATCGCCGTTCAAAGCGCGGCTACGTCTGGTGGTACTAATACAAATAGCACGGGTTTTACAGTTGCAACTTCAATTAACGCCGATACCAATACGCAGTTTGGAATTGTAGTCTTAGCAACTATGGGCAGCAATTTATGGGTACAACAAGGAACATTATCAAGCAATATTCGCCAAACTGTTAGTGGCGGTTCAATTACTCTTTCGGGTGTTTTGGATAGGGTTAGAATAACTTCTGTTACCCCCGATACATTTGATGCCGGTTCCGTTAACATTCTTTATGAATAAAAAATGAGAGAAAAAGTCGAAGAGCTTGAGGAAATGATGCAGGAACTTGATCCTGTCATCTTACCCCTCAAACACCACTTTGCTGACGGTATCTACGCCCGCGAGATGTTCCTTCCTGCGGGCGCACTGATAACAGGGGCGGTTCACAAAACAAAACATATGTGTATACTGTCGCAAGGCCGTGTTCGCGTTGCTACCGACGATGGGCCAGTCGAATTGGTGGCACCAGCCACTCTAATAGCCTACCCCGGCGCAAAGCGCGCCATCTACGCCTTGGAAGACTCCGTGTGGACAAACATCCACGCGACCACTGAAACCGATTTAGACAAACTCGTCGAGGAATTGACTGAGTCCACCGCCGCCGAATTGCAGGGCGGAGCTGCCAACAAACAGCAGCTCGCTCACGCTGAGAGGGAATTGACATGGCTTTTATCACAGCAGCCTTAATCAGCGGCGGAGCGGCGCTTCTGGGCGGCGCATTAGCGTCTAACGCTCAAGGTCAGGCGGCGCGGACACAAGCAGACGCGGCTAACAATGCGGCAGCATTGCAAAAAACAACGGCTGATAAGCAGTTGGCTCTTCAAGAGAAGATGTTCAACACACAGAACACTCTGCAAGAACCTTTTCGCCAAGCAGGGTTAAGCGGTCAAAATCGTCTTTTGGATCTGCTTGGTTTGAGCGGCAATACCAAAGCAGCGGGTTACGGCACCGCCGCGCAGAATTTTACCCCGTCTGATCTTACTTCTGATCCCGGCTATCAATTTCGTTTGAGCGAAGGTCTTAAAGCCTTGGACGCATCTGCCGCTTCGCGTGGCGGCTTGTTGTCGGGCAATGCAGGCCGCGCTTTGGTTGATTACGGTCAAGCTGCCGGTAGCCAAGAATACCAGAATGCTTTTAACCGGTACAACACCAACCGTGCTAACATCTTAAATCCGTTGCAATCGTTGGCGGGTCAAGGTCAAAGTTCATCGAACACAATGGGCGCGGCGGCAGGGGCTAACGCAACTGCTGGTTCAAACACACTTCAAAATTACGGCACCAACGCAGGCAACATGATGGTTAACGCGGGCAACGCTCAAGCGTCTGGCTATCTTGGGCAGGCTAACAGTTGGAACCAAGCCCTTAACAATGCGGCGGGTGGTTATCAAAATTACGCAATGATGAATAAGCTGTTTGGAAATGGCGGTTACGGGCCGGGATCACAAAATTGGTATGGGTCGCCTACTTCTGGGTATGGTTTTACTGGGCCGCAATGATAAGAGGTTATTATGGTTGATTACAACATAGCAATCCCCGGCGGCGGCGGTTCAAACGCTTTGCACCCTTTGGCGCTAATGGCCCTGCAACAACGCGGTCAGTTGGGCGAAGGCAACTTAGCCTATAAAGAGCAATTGCTTGCGCTTAAAGAACAGCAAATAAACAATCAATTAGCAAAAGCCGCGCTTTCTCAAGAAAACACCGCCGCAGCTAAAAAAGATATTACGAATGCTATATCTAACAGTGTTGTTGGATTGCCCGGCGAAGCCGCAGGGCCGTATCTGCCAGATGTTAACCGCGCCGTTAACTCGCTTGCGTTAGGCGGAAAATTAGGCCCAGCCAAAACAGTATCTGATTTTCTTGAACAGCAAGCTAAACAACGAGTTCAAGAAGGTCTTGCAGATGAAAATGCTGCAAAAGCAAAAGGCGAAAACGAAAAACTTATTGATACGCACATTGCGCGGTATCAAACCATGTCGCAATTTGTAGACTCGCCTGAAAAAGCCGCTGCGTTTTCCAAAGCTATGTCATCTGACCCCGCGTTGGCGGATTACGCGCATCTTGCAGGCGACCCTGAAGAAGCTGCGGCAAGAAACGCGGCGTTGTATACCCAAGATCCAGTAGCATGGCATACAGGCGTAGCTAAATTAACCGGCGAACAATTTATTAACGCCGTTAAACCTAAGATTGAAACCGTTGGTGCGGGTCAAAATGTGGTTGCGGTTTCTCCGTCTGGCACGGCAGCTACTTCGTTGATGACAACGCCTTCAGCTCCTAAAGAGGCTACGATGCCTGCTGGATATCGTATGGCGGCTAACGGTACTTCAATGGAAGTTATCCCCGGCGGTCCAGCGGATGCTAAACAATTAGCAGCGGCAAATGTTAAACTTGAACCCGGTCAAAAATTAGATGAAAATGGCAATATCTATAATATGCCGAATAGCAAAATAGACGCGCAACAAAGAAAAGCGCACGCTAACGATGCCAAAAAAATCGAGACGGTTAATGTGGCAACTGACAGCACGTTGTCGAATATCGACCAAATTCTTGACCCTAAAAAAGCAAGTGATTTTAATGCTAACTTTGGGTATGGATCTTCTATTTCAGCTAAACTTCCCGGCGCTCGCGATGTAGCAGCAAAAATAGATAACATTAAATCCGCGCTGAAGAGCCTTGGCTTGGAAGATTTCCGCGTAAATGGCTCAATCGGCGCTATGACCGAAAAAGAATGGCCTATCGTTCAGGATCGTATTGCGTCTCTTAAGGATAATATGTCGCCTGAAGCCGCTCGCCAAACTTTAGCAGATATTAAAAATCGACTTAATATGATGCGTAACATCACTCATGATAGCTATGATAATCAATGGGGTGCATCACAGTATTACAAACCTGAGTTAACCAAAAACTCAACGACAAATATTTTTAACGCGGCGGATGCTATTATCGGAGGTAAATAATGGCTTCGGCGCAAGATTACGCAAACTGGATCGTCAAGAACGCCGATAAAAAAGGCACTCCTGAATTTGAAACAGTTACCAAAGCATATCAAGCCGCTAGATCAGGCGCAGCTCCCGCTGCGGCTGAAACAACGGTTTCCTCTAGTGAAGGTATGCCTCCAGTTACAACTTCAGAAGGTATGCCCGCGCCGCGTTCAGCGTTTGAAGCAATTTTAAGGCATACATCGCCCGCGTACATGGCGGTAAATAATCAATTTGCACCTGACTATTTATCGCAGGCTGCGGCGGCGGCGGGGCGCGGTCTGCTTAAAAATTGGGGTACACTTGGCGGCCTTGGTGACATAGTAAACAAACCATCTGCAACACCCGGAGCGCCTCCTGAAGGCGCAGGATTTCCTGCAACCAGTCAAGAAGTTGAGCAAGCCGCAGGATTACAAAAAACTCCTGAAGGGTATGGTCAGTATGAATTTTTAGGCGGTCTTCTTGGCCCCGGCATTATTTCTCAGGGTTTAGGTTTAGCTGCGCGCGGTGGTCGAGCAGGCGTTGAATTTCTTAACAATCTTCGCAATGTAAAAAACGCGACTTATGTTAACGCTGCCGAAGGTCGTGGGCCAGAAATTATTAACGCGCTTCGTTCAGCAGACAATACAATTGTTCCCGGTAGTTTACCTACGGCGGGGCAGGCTGCGGTTGATGTAAGCGGTACTCAATTTCCTTCATTACAAAAAGCCGCCGAAAAAGTGTTGCCTACGCAATATCTTGAACGCGCAGATGCTCAAAAAGCTGCTCGGTTGGCTCAACTTCGTGAAGTTGGTGGAACACCAGAAGAGTTAAGAGCCGCAGAAACCGCAAGAGCAAATGCTGCCGAACCGTTATACACCGAAGCGCGCGCGCAACCGGGGCCGGTAAATACTCAGCCAGTATTGGATGTAATTAATAAAGCAATAACTGAAAATCCGGGAAACACTGCGCTCGTACGCGAAATGTCACGCATTAAGTCCAACATGGGTGATATGGCAAACTCTGGTGATTTGGCTTCTGTTTTAGATGATGTGAAAGCCGCGCTTAAAAGCGAAGATAACAAATTTATTACCGGCGCTTTAACTAACGTAAAAGACAAACTTGTTGAAGTGTTGCCCGGCATGGAAAAAGCGCAAGCTACATTTCGTGAAATGAGCAAACCCGTAAACACTATGGAAATTGGGCAATATTTAGAAGGTAAATTAACTCCGGCATTAGGTGAAACAGTTGGTCAACGCGCAGGGCCATTTGCCGAAGCTCTTAGAAGCGCCCCAACTACAATTAAACGCGCTACCGGTACACCTAGATTTGATAGTTTAGCACAAATTCTTGCGCCTGAAGACATGGCAAAATTAGAAGGCATTCGTGCTGATTTGGCGCGTACTGCTGAATATGAAACAAAAGCTAATGCGGGAACATTGGGTCTTCCAGTAACTGAAGCTAAATTGCCTAATTTTATGAACCGGATTGCATCTATCGCAAATGAGGTGATAAAAAAATTAGCGGGTAAAATTGACAGAAAAACCGCAATTGAAATTGCTACAGAAATGCTAGACCCCGCCACGGCGGCTAATGCTATGGAAAAAGCCTTAGCAAATGAAGCCGCGCAAGCCGCCCGCAAAACTGCAACTACAACAGGCGCTGCGGCTAACACAAAGGTAATTAACCAGCTTGCTCCCGCAGGCGCTACGATTAACGCATTAGCAGAGCAACGTCGGTAATGGATACGCAATCCCTCATTAACTTAGCCGGTGGGGCGGCTCTATCCGCCCTTGGTTGGTTTGCTCGTGAAATATGGGGCGCGGTCAACGAACTGCGGCGCGATCTGCATCAGATTGAAATTGAGCTGCCGAAAGAGTATGTGCAGAAGATCGACCTCGACAAGCGGATGGCACACATCGAGGATATGTTTCAACGCATATACGACAAACTGGATGGCAAGGCGGACAAATAATGGATCCATTTACGCTGATTGCTGGCGCGACCGCGATCTACAACGGTATCAAGTCGGCAGTTAGCGCGGGTGAAGATGCGCTCAAGACGGCGGAGCGCGTCGGCAATCTGTCGGCTAAGATAGCGCAAATCGTTCAGCTTACGTCAACGCCGAGCAAGAAGAAACTGTTTCAGTCTCAAGCTAACTATGAGGCTCACGCGGTCAAGCTCTACGCGGTCAAAGCCAAGGCGTATGAACTTCAGCTTGAAACCAAGAACATTTTCGTATCAACCTACGGCAAGCAAGCGTGGGACAACATCCAACGCGAGATTATTGAGATGCGTAAAGAAGCCGCGCGGGAAGCCGCAGCGGTGTTAAAGCAACAAGAAGCTACCAGAGATGATTTAATTATGATAAGCAGCATTATCGGGTTTCTGGTACTTGGTATCGGCGTTATCGGCGTAATCCTCATATTAACGGTGAAATGACATGGCTTTTGGTATTGATGACGCGGTCGCCGCAGGGCTAAAGGTACTTGATAAGTTTGTCCCAGACCCAGAGGCAAAGGCAAAGTATGAAGCAGATCTTCGTGAAAGCCTTAAAGGTTGGGATCAGCAACAGGCTGATGTCAACGCTGCCGAAGCTACAAACACTAACCTTTTTGTATCTGGTTGGCGGCCTGCTATTGGTTGGGTTGGTGCACTTGGCCTCCTCTACCAGTATCTATTGCGTCCAATTGCCGTCGGCGCAGGGTGGCACGATCTGCCTACTTTGGATCAGTCGCTTATGGAATTGGTGACCGCCATGCTTGGCATGGCTGGCTTGCGTACCTTTGAAAAGACACAAGGTATCCATGCAAAGTAATTTTAACGCTTGCCTTGCCCTCGTCCTTAAATCCGAAGGCGGTTACGTCAATCATCCTGCCGATCCCGGCGGACGTACTAACCTCGGCGTTACGCAGAAGGTCTGGGAGAACTGGGTTGGGCATCCGGTCACCGAAGCCGATATGCGGGCGCTAACACCCGACGATGTAGCGCCTATGTACAAAGCTAAGTATTGGGATGCGGTCAAAGGTGACTATCTGCTATCCGGCGTTGACTATGTTGTCTTTGATACCGCCGTTAACAGTGGTACAGCCCGCGCCGCTAAACTGCTTCAGACAAGCCTAGGCATTACCGTTGATGGCGCTATTGGCCCTGCTACGTTGACCGCAATGCAGGCGTGTGACCCAATCGAATTGATCAAAGACATCTGCGCTGCGCGGCTTGCGTTCCTTCAGGGACTATCGACGTTTGGTACGTTTGGCAATGGATGGACACGGCGCGTTAATGAAGTGCAGGCGGTGGCTGACAAGATGGTCATTACGCAGATGGAGTTGCCCTTATAGCCGCGCAGCGTCTTTGAGCAACTCAGCGCGCTCCCGCGTTGACCGCAGAATGCTATATCTTTGATGAAGACGCTTTAGGATTGACAGACGACGCGTTGTTTGCTTCTCGTTTTCGAGCATCACTAGCAGCTCGCTTTCGTTGAGTGTGCAGAGTTTGTCGTTCAAAGTCCGCCAGTTTAGATTGCTCGTATGCAAGTTTTCTCTCCAGATTTTTAACTTCGCGTTGAGCGCGGGCTACAGATTTTTGAACTGATAGCCAGAAACGCTCTCTATTGTACAATAAATCTTTTGCAAGTTCTAGTTTGACCTTTACAGCCTCAACTCGTCTAGCGCGATGTCCGATATTGCTTTTTTGTCGTGTAGGCTCGCCCATATCCGTTCGTCCACTGTTTTGTTGGTCATTATGATGTAGCACCATACTGCTTCCTTCTGACCGCTTCGGTGCAACCGTCCCACAGTCTGCTCAAACAACTCAAGCGACCACGGCAGCGACACGAAGATAATCTTATTCCCGCCATATTGTAAATTCAGCCCGTGACCGGCAGACTTGGGGTGGATCAACAGCAACGGGATCTTGCCCTCGTTCCACGCCTCGACGTTGCCGTCAATGGTTTTGGCATAAGGGTAGAGCCGTTGGAGCATAGCAAGTTCTTCTTTGTAGTTATAAACGACGATTGTGTTAGATCGTTGGTTTTCTTCTAAAATGTCATCCAACAGATCAAACTTGTGCGAACCCGTCCAGTGCGCGGTGCCAGTCTCGTCATAGACAAACCCTGACGAGATCTGTTGGAGTTTGTTGACGGCGACCGCAGCAGTCAACGCGGTTACATCCTTATCTTCTAGCTTTGCAATCGAGTCCTTCTTCATTTGCTCGTACGGTTTGCGGTCTTCCATGTCGCAACGCATCTCGACCATATGGCAGGGCGGCAGCTTGTCGGCGTATTCGCCGGGTTCAAGCACAAAGGTAGCGGGCTTAATGCGTTGCATCACGGCTTCGAGCGAACCGGCGCGGGCGACCCATTCGCCGTAGTCTGGATTGGTCAACATGAAGTATTGCTGAAGAAACGCGCCTTTCGACCGACCGAGCAACGATTGATCAACAATCTTGCATTGCCCAAAGACATCCTCAAGACCGTTTGATGTAAACGAACCGGTCAACCCCCACCGGATGTGGATTTTGTCAATTACTTTATGCAACGCCTTGAACCGCGTCCCTGACGGGTTCTTCAGCCGCGTCAGCTCGTCGAACACAATAGCGTCAAATTTTAGCGGCTGCGTCGCCAACCATTGCAGATTGTCATAATTGGTTACGACCACATCAGCGTCAGATGCTAGGGCTTTCGCTCGTTGCGCCGGTGTGCCTACAGCAACGGCTAACTTCAACTTAGGTGCCCATTTGGGTTGCTCGACAGGCCAAACGTCTTTACAGACGCGCAGCGGTGCTAACACCAGAAACCGCCCGCCTAGGTCTTGCATAGCGGCTAAGGTCATCGCGGTCTTGCCTGCGCCGACCGGCGCTAAGATCATCGCGCGGTCGTTTGCAAACAGAAAATCCGCGCCTTGTTCCTGATAATCACGTAATTTCATTTAACCATTTATCCACATCTTCTTTTGACCACAGACAAATATATCGTTGATTTAACTTTTCCATGTCGTTGGCAAATTGCGCTTGAAGCGCCGATAGTTTGCCTTTTGGCTGTTTCAATTCGACAAACCATGTTTGCCCCGGCAAACACACAATTCGATCTGACACGCCGCGATGCGACGGCGACGTAAACTTGTAAGCTACGCCGCCGCGCTTCTTAACTTCGCGCACCAGATGCTGTTCAATGTGTTTTTCCATACGTTTTCATAACTTGTAAAAGATTGTTTGACAAGTCGTCATTTTTTTGCAATCCACGTATGGTGTATTTAGCCTTGCGAAACGGAGAACTAATTATGCAAACTACTTTTGCTTTTGAATGGGATTTTGCAACATCCCCAAGTAAGGATATTGAAGACATGGCATGGAATTATCGAGTGATATACAGCCCAAAGAACGAAGACCTTGCGTGGGATACGGACACGTTTTCCATTCGCGAAGTGTTTTATAATGACGATGGCGACATCGAATATTGGTCTGACGAAAACGCAGAGCCTTTCGGCGCTACGTTTGAAGAGCTTGCAGCCGATTTTGATTTGATGGCAGAAGCCTTTGAGCGCCCTATTTTAATGACGATCACGACAGATGACGGCATTGACGGTCTGATCGAACTTAGCGACGAAGACTAAAATACGTACTGCCCCCTGAACACTGGCCTGCCGTTTAGCAGTTCGCAGAGTTCAGGGGGCATCATTACCCCGTCATCGTCAAATGTAAGCACGGCGAAGCCTTGTTGCGCTCTCGACGATGCGCCCTCGGTATACTGAAACTGCGGCCCATGCGGGTCAGCCAATGTGCCAGTTTCCACGCCCCAGCGCGTTCCCTTACGATCCCTGATAGCCGTGATCTGTAGCTGATGCGTATGACCTGTCACCATGCTAAGGCCGGAGTGCATGGAACTGTTATAGCCTGAGTGAATGCCCGACCGAAAGCGATGCCGAATTTCAACAGTCTCGTTAAACTCAAACGCCCACGCAAATTCCCAATCTGGGAAATGTTCGTGAAGCGACAGGATGTATCCATCAAGTTCATTGGCGTTGGCGGCAATGTAGTTGTCGATGCGAATGTCGTGGTTGCCTATTGTCCAGAGTTGATGCTTGACTTTTGGAAGCATCTTAATCCACCGCTTGGCGGTTTCAATTTCTTTTTCAATTTTAGGTGCTTTTGACCCACGCATTTGCGGGTGGCGCGAGATCCTAGCACCATCGATAATGTCGCCATTCAGAACAATGCCGTCTACTTTTAGAGTCTTGGCGAGCTTGACAACAGCTTTGTAAATTAATGGCGGGTCGCCATCCCAGATATGTAAATCAGAAACAATTAACCATGTCGTTCCGGGAACATTCTTTGCAATCATGCGCGGGTATGCCCAGCGCCCATTGATTGTTTGATCAGGTATTCCGTTAGGAAACCGCAGTTGTGCCTGCGAACGTCGGTGGGTAAAGGTCTTGACGTTTACGCCAATCGACCGCGCGGCGGCGGCATCAACGCATTTATTTTCTTCCCACAAACGCAATGTATCAATTAAAATTTCTGCACTAAGAGGGGGAGTAGCCATTGGGTCATCCTCTGATTTGGTAAGCCCTTATACCACCTTTATAATGTCAGTTTAATTTCATCTTTGTAAAAAAATGTTTGACAGCATTTTTTATTGCGGTATGGTTGGCACCTCAACAGGAAAGGATAGTGAAATGGTTTCGGATGAAATACAAGAATTAGTGTTAGAAATTAGCGAAATTTTAGATGGACATACTCATAATGACGTTATCAACGTATTAGTTACGCTTCTTGGGCTTAGTTTGGAAGTTGTAAAAAATCCTGATCAAATAATCGACGATATGGTAAAATTTTTAAAGGAAACCAACTATGCAACACAGTAACATTGTAGGTGGTTCCACCGCCAAGCGCGTCATCGCGTGTCCCGGCTCTGTAGCGTTATGCGCTACAATGCCCGCCAAGCCGTCTAGCAGTTATGCTGACGAAGGCACCTTGCTCCACGAAGTTATCGCTGAGATTGTCGGTAAAGACGCAACGCCGTCGTCTTTTCTGGGGCATACATATGAAGGCATTGTTCTAACTCAGGAACTGATGGATGAGAAACTTTTACCCGCGCTTGATGCGCTTAATCAGATCGATCCTACCTTTGAGATGGCCCTCGCGGTCGAAACAAGAGTTGGTTTCGGTGAAGATATATTGCCGGGAGTGTTCGGTTCAACTGATTTGCTTGGGCGAATTGGTGACCGTGCCTATGTCATCGATTGGAAGTTCGGAGACGGAGTTGCGGTATACGCTGAAGAAAACCCTCAGCTTATGTTCTACGCCGCAGCCGCCATGCGAACACCCTCAGTCAAGTGGGTGTTTGATGGAGCAACTGAAATCGAATGTGTTATCATTCAACCTACCAAAGGTGTAACCCGTTGGGTGACAACGCCTGCTCGCATCGCCGCCTTCGAGAAAGAATTGATCCGCGCGGTGAAGAAAGCGCAGAAGCCAGATGCGCCACTGGCACATGGCGACCATTGCAAATGGTGCGCCGCCCGTCCGGTATGCCCTCTAATGACCGGAGCTGTGGACAGAGCCTTGCAAACGCAGATTGAGGGGCTAGACGCGGAGATGATCGGCAAGTACCTTGCAAATGCTGATTTGCTAGAAGGTTGGATTAAAGACCTTAGGGCGTTGGCGTTTTCAATGCTTGAGAAAAGCGTTCCCGTGCCGGGGTATAAACTGGTGCCGAAACGCGCAACGAGACAATGGGTTAACGAAGCAACAGCCTACGAATGGCTCGCGCAGAATTTCCCTGAAGCTGAAGTGACGGTGACATCTGTAATCTCACCGGCAAAGACTGACCCGCTTCTTAAAAAGGCGAAGTTGTCAATGCCTGAAGGTTTAGTTGTTTCTGTCTCGTCGGGCAACACACTGGCAACCGAGGATGACCCTCGCCCAGCCGTGATGCAAATCGGTCAGCAAATGGTTGCTGCCCTTAATAAAATTGGAGTGTAATAATGTCTAATGTAGTTAGCTTTGGTTCTTCGAACCTTCCTGTTGCAAGCCTTTCCGCCGCTCTCCGCGCTGTAAAGGTTTCTGATCCGTCAAGTGGTTCGGTCATCCTTAAAATGGATAAGACCGGTCATTGGGTGTACGGCGCAGACCAGACCGAGATTGAAGATGGCTCTTTGTGGGCGATCAATCCCTTCTCGTTCATCCACGGCTTTATTGCTTGGGGTGACGGCGAAGTGCTTGGTGAAAAGATGGTGCCGGTATCGTCACCGCTTCCTGAAATGGATGTAGCCCCTGCCAACGCCAAGCGTGGGTGGGAGATCCAGATCGGCATGAGCTTGAAGTGCATCAATGGTGAGGACGAAGGCTTGGAAGTTCGCTTCGCAACGACTTCGGTCGGCGGTAAGCGCAGTGTTCAAGAGTTGGTTCTCAAGATTGCTGAACAGGTTGATCTCGACCAGAACAAGCCGGTGGCTGTGGTTGAGCTGAAGAAAGAACACTATCAGCACAAGAGCTATGGTCGTATCTACACCCCGATCTTCGACATTAAGAAGTGGATTGGTATGGACGGCGCGGCTGAGGCGGCTCCAGTCGAGGAAGAAGTGGCACCCGCTACTTCTGCTCGTCGTCGTCGCTCGGTAGTGTAATCCAGACGGGGCAGTTAAGCCAGCGTTCAAGGATGTTGCAACACGGTATTTTCTGGCTTTCTCCCGTGTCTAGTCCAGCAACCAAATTGATGCCCCAACTGATCATAAAGGTAAAGTACAATGCTCTGGATTGATTTTGAAACAAGGAGCCGGTGCGATTTAAAATCGCGCGGTGTTTATAATTATTCTCGCGACGCTTCGACAGATGTGCTGTGTATGTCCTATGCGTTCGATGACGAGGAAGTCCGCACATGGACACCTGATCAACCATTCCCTCAAGACGTTCGCAATTACAAGGGACAAATCCGCGCGCACAACGCCGCTTTCGAGCGTCTTGTCTTTTGGCATATCTTAGCAATTCCGTTTAAGTTAGAGCAGTTCTATTGCACCGCAACACAAGCGCGGGCTAATTGCTTGCCGGGGTCACTCGAAGATATTGGACGCGCCATCAGCAGCACAATGAAGAAAGACCATCGCGGCAACCAACTGATCCGCCTGTTGTCGATCCCCCGCGCTGATGGCAGCTTTAACGACGACCCAACGCTGATGGCTGAGATGATAGCCTATTGCGAACAAGATGTCCGCGCTATGCGGGCGGTTAGCAAGGCTATGCGCGATCTGGACGACGACGAGCTACGCGATTACCACATCAACGAACGCATTAATGACAAAGGTGTTCGAGTGGACACGCAGCTCTGCGAAGCCGCAGTGCGTTACGCAAGCACCGAGTTGGAAGAGATCCAGAACATTGTCGCCGAGGTTACGGAGGGTGCTATTACATCTGTCCGCAGCCCCAAGATGCGCCAGTGGGTTTGGGATCGTGTCGGGCCTGAAGCCCGCAAGCTAATGATCCTGCACAAAGACGGCGAAGAAAAGCAATCCATCGACAAGTCCGTCCGCGCTAACCTTCTCTCCATGAACGACCCTGAGCAAGTGCCGCCGGATGTCGAGGAAGTCATCCAGTGCGCCGATGATCTGTGGGCTTCGTCGGTTGCCAAGTTTAGCCGGTTGGCTGCTCTGGCTGACGAGGACGACCACCGCGTTCGCGGCGCGTTCGTGTTTGCCGGTGGAGCAGCCACGGGGCGCGCGTCGTCTTATGGCGCTCAGGTTCACAACTTCACCCGCAAATGCGCCAAAGAACCAGAAGCAGTGCGCCAAGCGATGGTGCGCGGTCATGCTATCGTTCCAAAGCACGGCAAGCGCGTCACTGACGTACTGAAGGGTATGCTTCGCCCGGCGTTGTTGCCCGCCGAGGGTAAGTCGTTTGTCGTCGCCGACTACGCGTCGATTGAAGCGCGTGTCACGCCTTGGCTATCCAACAGCCTTGCGGGCAACGCCAAACTCGAACTGTTCGTCACCGGCAAGGATGTTTACAAGGTCAACGCGGCGGCGACATTCCATGTCCCCTACGATCAGGTGACCGACGAGCAACGCCAGATCGGCAAGGTGCAAGAGCTTGCCCTTGGTTTCTCCGGCGGTATCGGTGCCTTCGCGGCGATGGGCCGCGCCTATGGTATTGTGCTGCCTGAGAGCGATGCGCGGCGCATGGTAGACGGTTGGCGCAGGGCTAACCCGTGGGCGATGAACTACTGGCAGGATCTTGAAGCCGCCTATATGCGGGCGTTGCGGAACAAGAACCACCCTATCCAAGTCGGCCGGATCACTTATCTGTTCGACGGTACACATCTCTGGTATGCGTTGCCGTCTGGTCGTGTGCTGTGTTACCCGTTTGCACGGGTCGAAGGCGATCAGGTTACCTATTTAAAGGCGGCGTGGAAGCCCGCGCAAGATGCAAAAGAATGGCCTCGCGCCCGCTTGTGGCGTGGTCTTGCCTGTGAGAATATCACCCAAGCAACAGCCAACGACCTGTTACGTTACGCTCTCCGACAGGTCGAGGCGGTATTACACGTACATGACGAAATTGTCCTAGAAACAGACCTACCAGACGCCGCCGCAATTGAGCTGCAGCGGGCGATGACTATTCCGCCGAATTGGGCGGGCGGTCTTCCATTGGCGGCTGAAGTCAAGATTATGCAAAGGTACGGCAAATGATTTTTAATAATTACATCGCTTCTATCGCCCCGGTCGGTGAGACTATTCTGTTTGTTAAGCAGAAACCTACCGGCGGATTTCACTCTGACGGCGCGCTTAAGTGCGTCTGGCCTGCTTTCTTGCCTGAGCGCATGAAGGGTGAGGGCGCATGGTACGCTAACACCGCCTGCTTCATTGTTGACCGGTTCACCGGTAACAAGCTATCGGCGGCTGCGTCTTACTGCGAGAATGTCGCGTTCCTGATCCTCGACGACATTGGCACCAAGTCCAAGACACCGCCGTTGCCGCCGACATGGATTATGGAGACATCGCCCAACAACTACCAGTGGGGCTACACCTTCGCGCTTGACGATCAACCGCGCAAGGGTGAGTTCTCTGCGGCGATCAAAGCTATCGCGGCGGCGGGCTATACCGACAAAGGCGCGATCAACCCTGTACGTAATTTCAGGCTTGAAGGATCACTTAACATCAAGCCGGGGCGCGACAACTTCAAATCGCGTCTTGTCGAGTTCGACCCTAAACGTGAGTTCACCCTTAACCAGATTTGCGAGGTATTAAATGTTACCCCTGACGAAGCCGACACAGCCACCATTTCCCGCGTCCGCCTTGATGACGACGGCAGAGACGATGTACTCGCGTGGATTTATGGACGCGGTGAGATTGTTGAACCCCGAAATGGTGAAGGGTGGTTTGGTATTATCTGCCCAAATTCTTCAGAGCATTCAGATGGTAATCCCACCGGTAGATACCATCCCCTCAACCGCTCCTACACCTGTTTCCACGAACACTGCGGCGACTGGGACAGCCGCCGGTTCCTATGCTGGGTCGCAGAGCAGGGCGGCCCCAAGCACGAACATGGATTTAGAGAAGAATTGGTCGCCGCTACACTCAAGCAAACTTATGAAAAAATAGCCCCGACCGAGGCGTTCCCCGACAAGGCTGCCGAGCTTATCGCTGAAGTCGAGCGCAAAGAGCTTGCCCGCACCGAGAAGGCAGAATGGTACGAACGCTTTGCCTATATCCAAGACGACGAGAGCTTCTTTGATATGCAAGACCGGCGCGAGATTGGTCGGTCGTCGTTCAACGCGCTCTTTCGCCATATCCCTTGCAAGTCAATCCACGGCGGTCGTCGCATCGAAGCATCCGTCTGCTTCGACGAGAACCGGCAGGCGATGGGTGCTCGGTCGCTTGTCAGCGTTACCTACTCGGCAGGGCAGGGCGTTCTCGTCACCAAGGACGGCCTCGTCTATGGCAACCGGTGGCGTGACGCGCGCCCGCATCGCTACGGCACCGGCGATGTTCAACGGTGGCTTGACCACGCTGCGGCTATGATACCCGACGAGCGCGAGCGCGAGCATATCTTCGACATGATGGCGTTTAAGCTCCAGAACCCTGATGTCAAGATCAACCACGCCGTCCTGCATGGTGGCGATGAGGGTTCTGGCAAGGATACGCTCTGGGCACCGTTTATCTGGTCGGTCTGCGGGCCTGACCTACGCAACCGTGGTCTGGTGGACAACGACAGCATTGCCTCGGCGTTCTCATATCACCTTGAGAGCGAGATTTTGATCATCAACGAGCTGAAGGAACCTGACGCGCGCGAACGCCGGGCTTTGGCTAACAAGCTCAAGCCTATCATCGCCGCCCCGCCGGAGACGCTGCCGATCAACCGCAAGGGTCTGCATCCTTACGACATGGTCAACCGGATGTTCGTGCTTGCGTTCTCGAACGACCCCGTTCCTATTTCGTTAGCGTCGCAGGATCGCCGGTGGTTTTGCATATGGTCACACGCCGACCGAATGAACCCAGCCGAGGCAGCGTCCCTGTGGAACTGGTACAAGTCCGGCGGGTATGAGAACATCGCCGGTTGGCTTCACCGGCGTGATGTGTCAGCGTTCAACCCAGCGGCTGCGCCTATGATGACCGAGTTTAAACTCAACCTGATTGAGCAGGGCATGACGATAGCCGAGAGCTATCTGGTGGATCTGATCCGCAACCGTGTCGGCGAGTTCGCTAAGGGCATTGTCGCGTCCCCGTTACACGCGCTCTGCGACCGCTTGTCGGGCAGTGTACCGCAAGGCACGAAGGTGCCACAGGCAGCCATGCTACACGCGCTTAAAGAGGCGGGCTGGATCGATATGGGGCATTGCGGGTCAGGCGAGTTCCTAACCAAAAAGCACATCTGGTGCGCGCCAGAGTTTCGCCGCACGTCGAAGTCAGAGTTGCGCCGCATGGTCGAGCCGGTTACCGGCGATAACGTATTGCCATACAAAAAGACCGCCCCGTGAGGGGCGGTCAAGTCTTGGGAGGAACCTGTCACAGATCAAGCATAATCGACATGACCGTCACAAGCATTAGCACGATTAATCCTGTTAGCATACCCATACCTTTCGCGGCATTGCGTTATGCCGCTTGAGAGCAGCGACCAAAGCCGCGCGGGTTATACCCATCCGCGCGGCTGTTTTTGTGAGCGACAGGCCGCTGTGCAGCATCCCGTGCGCGGTGCCAATCCGTTCCGGCGTCCATTTCTCGTTGTGTACTCCAATCGGTTTCATTGGTTATCTTTCAATGCGGCGTTTTGTTTGACTTCAACAAGGTCAAAATGGCTGTCTTCGTTTTCCCAATCTGTACCTTCAAGCGTCCAACTATTCATTTCCCATTGACCATCTTTTAAGACCGCGCCGTGAACCGGGTAATTACCCCAACCATCCGTTGCATAAATCCGCGCTTCACGGCCATCGCTGGTGCGGTATTGTTTGTTGATGTCAATCATTTTAGATGCTCCAATTGGTTGTGGTCGGCCAAACGCTTAATTGCTGCCTCGTTTTCGCGTCGCAGTATCTTGATATTATGCTCAAGCACCTCTGTCCGCTTTCGTAGGTCGGTAATATTGTCGGCGTCTTCTACTAATGTTATTTCTACACGGCGAACGCGCCACCCTCTTGCAAACTGTAAATCCCAACTATCAGGGTATTCACCAAGAAACGCAGCTTTAGCTTCTTTGGCGGTTTGCCGTATACAGAAAAAGTCTACATACTTTTTTTTTGTTAACGTATACGCTTTATGTTTTGTCATGTCCGAAGCTCCTTAGCTAGGTCGGCTGCACCCGGCGCGTCAGTTTCCGGTCGGGCTAGGCGCGCGTAGCCGATCACGTCGTCCCAGTGGTCGGCGTAGTCGGGGTTGCCTGATAGTATTCGAGCGATCTTTAGCGCGATCATTTCGAGGGCTTCGGCTTGCGCGTCCGATAGGCTGATCCAGTTCGGGCCGGACTTCATCGTGTCCTTCAAGGCTTGGCTTAGTCTTGCCGTTGAAGGGTAAGAGCCGTGGGTTTTTTCGCGTGTCTGTAATAAGTGCGTCAATTAAGTATCCTCCAATTAAAAGTATGATTGCACTAAGCGATAGCATCAATAGCGCCCGCTCTGCTGTAGTGGTATGTCAAGTAGCCCTTGACGGTTACCGCCCGCCATTTGCCGTGCCAGCGCGATCGGGAGATCCACCCTAGCGCGTTGCCGTTGTCGTCTAGTATAACGTAAGTGTCGAGGCCGTCCGGTAAAATTGTCATAAGTCACCCGCTCGGCTCATGGGGTCAAAGCGTCTCGTATACTCTTTTATACCCGCCATGACGGTCGTGTGGTCGCGATTGCCCATGCGGCCGGCTATCTGCGGCATAGAATAGCCTTGCTGGTGTAGCCGGTAATACGCCTCGAACCGCGCGGGTATCAGATAGGCGTAGCGGCGCGGGCCTATCAGTTCTTCGACCGATAGGTGATGCTTTGCCGCTACTTCCCGAATTATGGCTTTCCAAGCGGGCGCGGTCGCCCATAGCGGGCGATCGGCTAACGCATGAGCCTCAGCCATAAGCGCGGCAAAGTCTATCTCAGGCGGGCGGTCGGGCTCAGGCGGGCGGTCGGGCTCAGGCGGGCGGTCGGGTTCAGGCGGGCGGTCGGGCTCAGGCACCGGCTCAGGCTCAGGCGGTCGCCCGGCGTGTAGCCTAGCCCGCACGGCTTTATAATGGTCTAGCAATGGGTTCACAGCGCGCTTTCCTTTCGTGGCTTAAGCAATGCGCGCGGGTATTTCTCCCGCGCATAATCCTCTAGTCGTTTAATGATCCGTTCGATTGCCAAGTCTAAGCAATCCTCTAGGTACCAGTCGTCGTGGTCGTCGATAATTTCCTGTAGTTCATCGATTGGGTTCATTCCGCCACCTCTTCCTTAGCGACATAATGCTTGGCTATGTCGTACCAATCAACATCTGATAAAAATGCGAGCGCGTAATTTTCCGCCAACGTATTTTCCGCGTTTTTAGACGGACAAACGATCTCTTCGGCGAATTATCTAAATGTTTGCGCCATGGCGTGAATGTCGAGTTTGTGCCAGCACATCTCTTCCATGTCCATGTCGTCGAAGATTTCGAGGTTAACCCGCCATGTCGCATAATTTGTCCAACCGTTGTAATCAGCCATTTTATCCTCCCTCAAACGTGATTTAAGATTGCATAGAGCGCATAGTCTAAATCACCATCTAAATTGTAAGTTGTCATGACATAACCAGCGCCGTAGCGCTTGCCACGATACCGCGCTAGCCCGGCGCTTCGACGCGTTTTGTCGTCCATTGCGGGCCACATATATTTCGGGAAATAATATCGCGGGTTTCCGTTAATATCGTTATCAAGCCTGATTGAACTCTGTTTAACGTCGCTAGGTATAAAATACGTTTTTTCCATTTTATCCTCCTATATAATCGCCGGGATTGGCAATCTGCTAAACGGCGCATTGCTACGCCGTTCGCCAGATTGTCACGCATAAATACCGATAATTATGCAGAACGTTCTATGCCGACAATCAAGGTTCCATTGTGTCGGGAAAGCCTCGCAACGCTCACATTCCGCGTTGTATAAATCCGCGTTTGCTTGCGTAAAAATATAACCGTTATAGGCTTTATAGCCCGCTTGTATCCGTTCGATCATTGCATAGCCTCATAAATTGCGGTTCCGATAAGCGCGATAAGCGCCGGGATAATTAAGAGCTGGTAAGCGTCGATTAATGCGAGCATGTTAGTTGATCTCATTATATGCGTTAGCAGCTTCAATTTTGGTGCGATACGCTTGGCCGTGGTATGTCACGTCATTATTGCGTTGAATACGGACAATCCAAGCTTCAGGACGATCAGAATGGCCGTCAAATCCAGCGGGCCTATGAACGATAGAAACGTGAATTTTGTTTCCATAATCGTTAATGAATGACTTACTGATGAGCGTTTTTGGTAATGGCATTTTAGGTAATCTCCGTTGCGATGTAATTACTATAAAAAAGATATCCGATGGATACAAATATCAAAAAAGCAATGCGTCATCTAAAAATGTGATGCATTTTTGGGTAAGTTAGGCAAAAGACGCGAGGCGTGATTGCCTAACAAAAAAGCTATATTGCGTAAGCGATTTATCCGGCTCTTAGGTAATTTAGGTAATTCATTTATATATACGTATAAAAATAGTTTATATATATATAGGAATATACACCTAAATTCTGAATCGCTAGGCGCGATTTTTCCGGCACTACCTAAACTACCTAAACTACCCAAAGCCTCAAATTGCCACGCTATCAGCCCCGCGCAAGTTAGGTAGTTTAGGCAATTGTTTTTTCATTGCCTAACTTGCCTAAACTTAAATGCTGGTAGCTCTTGATTTGTCATTGCCTAACTTGCCTAAAGTCGCATAGCATTGCCGCTTTCCCTTACTGTAACGTAAGCTTACCCAACGGCAAGCAAAAAGGAGGGTGATGGGGGGGTAGGGCCTTGGCCGACCGGTCAAAATTTTGGCAGGGTCCACACAAAATTTTTTTTCTTGAACCAAACAGCACAACAGAATATATTGCACGTTATGTTTGAAACGCTTCACTATGAACCCCGGCAGTTGCAAGCCACCGAAGCTCGCTTAAAAGCGATCTATGACGCGGCGTATCTTGGGCTTAAAGGCGACAACCTTGCGATTGCGGCTGGCATGATGCCAACTGAATATCGACAACTTTGCCAGCTTGATCCGGTTGCTGAGATGGCGGAACTCAAAGGACGCGCTGACAGTGAGCTGACTAACTCACGCGCATTACACGCAGCCGCCGCGTCAGGTGATGCCAAAGCGGCATTGGCAATCTTGCAACACCGGCATGACTGGACGGCGCGCCAAGAAGTGTCGGTGGACGTATATCAAAAAATTAGCATTGTCCAAGCCTTGGCTGATGCCACCGCGCGTGTTATAGAGGTAGATTATGAACGACAACACGAACGCTCTATACCCATCGAACAAAAATAATCTGCGTAATTACTCTCAATTTACGCCAGATGAAATGTTAATGCTGCTTAATACAGGTATGCTTGCGTACCCTGAAGCTCCAGAAAAAATAAACGCAGGCACTCAAGATACACCGTGGCAATTAAATGCAACTGGGTTAAAACAGCCGGGGTATGAAACACTACGAGGAAATACTAGCGTAGATATAAATGGTGTAACGCCATCATTAAACGTATCACATACGACTAAAGACAATTATTCTAATTTTTTTATATCTCCTGCAGTAGCCGCAGAGTTGGAGGGAATACGAGCGCGGTTTAGTCAACGATATGATAAAACAGGCAAACAATCGCAAGATTATGGAGTAGGAACAAACTTAGGTAATTTGTTGTTAAATTATGAATATGGTGTACCTACACAAGGACGGCCTACACATATGTTAGATGCATCAATGCCTATTGGAAACAATGCAGATATTAATGCAAATGTTTTTACAGGGGCAGATGTTCCTACAACTTATGGGTTAGGTGGGTCAGCGCGTGTATTAGGCGGTGAATTATCTGGCGCGGGGCAATATGTACCAAGTACTAAAGATGCGGCTTTTTATGCTCGTTTCTTAAAGCAATTTTAATGCAAACGCCAATTTATCAATCGAAGGACGAACAGGAACTAATGACGCGGCTTTGGTCGCCGAAGTTAGCGAATGATCCTGAAGCGTTTGTTTATTTCTCGTTTCCGTGGGGGCAACCCAACACGCCGTTAGCCAAATTCAAAGGCCCGCGCGCTTGGCAACGCAAAGTGCTGCGTGA
>Ga0304729_1000322_pt1 | contig 35492 bp, 60 predicted proteins | sample C_131016_MF_Meta_FD_190475 | JGI IMG/M metagenome (GOLD analysis project Ga0304729, IMG submission 190475) | Freshwater microbial communities from Lake Croche, Canada to study carbon cycling - C_131016_MF_MetaG (v2) (version 2) | ecosystem: Environmental > Aquatic > Freshwater > Lake | place... | reverse complement strand
TACATTGCGCCCAACGGTGAGTTGCTCTGCGGTAAAGTCATCTTGGGTGCGAGAGATATTCTTAGTAATCTTCTGGGCAATCAATCTAGGCTGGACTTGCTCGGCAAAAGCAGCGCAAGCTAGGGCTGTAGCAATCACCCTGTCATCTTTATTGCGCCCTGATGCTTCAATAGATCCGCCATCCCGAACCATGGTTTTCATTTCCTCAATGGTGTCCATGTCGTATATATCCATCATGCCACGCTCAAAAAAATCTTTCATATAAGAAAGCATCCTCTCTTTTGTAGCGCTAGTGGTTAGCCAACCAATCGAATTGGACATCCCGCCAAGGGTATCGTTCCTGCGCCAGATGTAATTTTGCATATTGGCGTACACATCCATGAGGTCTTTACCCATAGCGCTACCCATTGCAGCAGCTTGGCGCTTGAGGTTTTTAAGTTCATTGATGACCGCTTGCCCTGGACCATTGACTTCTAAGTTCAATGTGGAGTTTTTATAAGCGCCAGCTAGGTGAGCGATCACCCAAGCGAACTGGTAAGTGTTCATTTCCGAGGTGGCAAAGCAAGCTACCTGTTCCAACCCATCGGCATAGACACGAAAGACCTGGATACAAAACCGATCAGCCCAATCGCTAGAACCGTAAGCAGGATCAGCGCCAATACAGTAATAAGCAGTATCAACAGGTTCTTCCCATACTTTGAGGGTAGCCAAGCGTTCAGTTGACTTGACCACTTCGGTATCTTGGAAGTTAACGCCAAAGTTATAACGGTAATAGCTGCAATCAATCTTTTTAAGTAATTTGACAGCATCAGTACACCTCGCATTAGAAAAAAAACTCGTTCCCGTCATTACAAAAGCGTAGTCCTCGGTTGGCGGAAACTCCTGGTACATTAGGCTTTCATCTTTAATACCCTCACTCATCTTCCAGCGCCACCAGGCTAATTGACGGGAATTGATTTCAAAGTTATAGAGCTTTTTAATATCCCGTACCCATTCCTTTTCTTCTCCTGTCATGCGCCCATCCCAATAGACTTTGTAAATTGGAGAGTTGGGATCAGCCATGTACAGCTCATTGCGCCACCAGCCACAAAAGATGGCTCTTTGCGTTCTAGCCCTTTTAGCAGTCACATACATATCGTGGAACATATTGAACCCCCGAGCTGTCGATTCAAAGATGTACATCCGATCTGGGTTGGTTTCCGCCAAGGAAGCTAGTAAGGAAGCTAGTCCTTCTTCATCTCCCCAGGAGCTTGTTTCTGTACCATGAAGGTAAGTGATAGCCTTTCCCCGACCAAGTGAACCTTTTGCTCTAAGCCCAGCGACTTGATAAAACAAACGGCTGCGATTCTTGAGGGAAAGCTGATTCCGATTGTGGGCAAGTAACGGGATTCGATACTCTTTGGGTAAACCTTCCATATACATACCGAGGGTTGATCGGAACATATCTCGGTTTTCCTCTGTGTCCGTTGTAAGTGTTCCCTGTAATCCTGGGTGTGTAAAGTGCCAGTAGAGATCGAGTGCGAGTGAAATAGTGGTGATTCCAAGTTGCCTTCCTTTCAGAATGACGAAAAAATGGACATCTTCCTCTAAGCCTTTAGAGATCTCATCCATCACATAGGTTTGCGTACCCAGTAAGTGATCCATTTTGCGTAAGCCTTGCTCTTTGGTTTCAATCTTGAGCTGCTTACAAAAGTGGTAAAACTGGTTTAAATTAAACTTGTTCATTACTTACCCAGGGTAATACTCCGTTGTGCCTTTTGAGCATTTCTGCGTTGCCCGCTTCAAAGAACTCTTTTTGAACCCCGCAGTTACCACCTAGTCTAAAGTTAAAAGTGTGCTTTAGGGTAGCTGCAAACTTGGGATACACTTGTTTTGCAATGGCATAAAAATGTCTGTCGTAATCTGCTCCTGGTTGGCTGACTACGCTACAGATCTTTTTTAGGCAATCTGTTTTCATCCCCCACATACAAAAATCAACAAAATGGTGATTGGCATTTATCCATACGGGAGATGCTTCGCCCAAGGCTTCACAGTTATCGTAAAGCAGAAAATCCCCTTTTAAATCACATATTTTGCGAAACGAATACGCCCAGTCATAGCCTTCTTCAATTCTTGCCATAATGGTCTGTACATGATTCTCCTCATACCAATCGTCATCGTTGCAAAAGAAAGTAACATCTTCGTTAATCATGTGTGGCGCAGCAGCGCACCAGCGTTGTCCAAGATAACCATCGCCACCGATCTTGGCATCCCAATAGCACAACAAAACATCGGGATATAAACGCTTTAACTCGGCAAACTTATTAAAGTCTTGGTCGCACAACAAATAATGCTGGCAAGGATAGCTCTGCGCTTTAACGCTGGCAATACAATGCGCTAACTCTTTAGGGCGCTTGCCGTTCGTAACGGTAATGACGGCTGCGGTTTTCAATTATGCTTCTCCAAGCGTTTTGATTCAAAGTGCGGTAAATCCCAATAAGCGACCTTGAGCCTAGCCGTATGGTTCTTGGCTAGGTCAATTAAGCCCTGATAGGTCATCTCGCTAAAACGCTCACGCCACTCGGCAGTTAGGGCAATCTTTTGCTTTTTAGTACGGCAAGAAAGCGCTCTCATCATCTCGGTTTTGTACATCAAGCGCTCTTGATGCAAGTCCTCAATGCCTTGCATCGCCATCCTCTGGACCATCTAACAATGATTTAAGGTACTTAATTTCAGCTTCTGCTCGCAGTAATAGCTTAGAACTTTCCCCATGCACCCGCATTAACTCATGAAAAATGGCATCTTTTTCCATTTGCCAGATCCGTTGCATATACATCTTTTTAGCCTGGTCATCCGCCTTTTCAATGTAGTCATCTACCGAACTCATTTCATGGTTCATTCTGTTCTCCATACTCTTACTCCCATTCCTTCTTTGCGGGCAATAAACCTCATCCCTGTTAACTTGCTGACACGATAATTGTTATTACAGACAATCTGAATCCGAGCTTCTGGCACAAGAAAGCTCTCCCCTATATCCATTTGCTTGTAGGGATAAATATTGCGCTTGCGATCAGGGGGGATTGGGATATTCTTTTCTATTGCTATACTCATATCTTCTATTCCTTTCATTAACCTACATCATACTACTACATGATACACACATACAATGAATATCACCTAGGCGATCAACTGGTTCATCTTCACTATTTGAGGAAGGTTTGTGAGAATCACCCTCATTTGGAGTTCACCCACCATTGCAATCCTAAGCACCATGAGCAATTACGCCCTTTAATTGAGGAAATGCCCATAGAGATCGAGGATCTTTATGTTCCGCCAGGCGCAATTAACGCTTGGATTGGTCATGCCAACTTCTTTTATGAACATCCTGATAGGGCAAACTGGGTAAAATTCATGTTAGCGTGGTTTGAAAGGCTGTCTTTTGTCTTAGAAGTACCCTCGCCTATAGCTTGCAGGGATGAGCTATTGTTCGATTACCCCGCCTTAAAGGGGTTGGCTACGCCCTCCTATGACTACCTTGTCATCAACAGTCCTCCCAATAGCGGGCAACTGCCTGATTACCAGCCAGAGTTCTTTCATTCCCTGGTACGGGAGTACCTTAATAACGGTAAATCGGTGATTACTACGCACCCTACTGGGATGACGGAATGTACCCTAGACATGGGGTTCTCTGTAACCGACATTGGCAGCCTGAGTCGTTCTGTAGATCACATCATCGGGGTTGCTACTGGTCCAATGTGGACTACTTTTAATACCTACAACCTGGCTACGGTAAAGACACGCACTTTCTACTGTGCTCATCAGACGGTGAACTTAACGGATAACACCACCACGCTTCATAAAATCTAGTTTTTTTTCTGGGGGGATAGCGTTGGGGGGTACGCACCTAGCAGTACCATGCCCAACTGCGTGTTCCTGCTGCTGGTTGTGCGCTGCTGTGATTCTGTCCGATTCCCAAAGCCAGTCCAAGCCATGACGAGCAGTCATGACAGTCATTTGAACGGCTATCCAGTCCATTTTTAGAGTTTGCGTGAGGGGAGCGTGTAGAGCATCTACCCGCTATTCAGTCTTACGACCTAACCATCTAAGTATCTATTTACTAACTTCTATATAAACTAACCTATACGATAGATGATTTCTATATAGTCTATGTAGTATATAGAAGATACTATATAGACTATGTTGCATATTTGCAACTCAGGGTTTGTCATAAGTAAATAAATATTTACTTCATCAATCTAATGCTTATAATCATATCTATGAGAACTAATCTCATAACCTAATTTAAGGAAAAATTATGCAAAACGCTTATAGAGTAGTAAGTATTTGGACTGATGGATATAAACAAGTAGAAGGTTTTTACAATTCAGAAGTAGATGCAAGACAAGCAATTATTGAAGAAGAACTTTGGAAAGATCCTCAATATATTAAGTGCGAAATTTACAAAGATTTTTAACAGATCGAAACAACCCGCAAGGGTTGTCTAGGTGTCATGCACCTACTGACGAGATCGTATTACCTAACTTAACAAAGGAGTATCAATATGGGAAACAGAACAGTAATTAAATTTGATGGCACTACTCAAGGTATCTACTTGCATTGGAATGGTGGAGTAGAGAGCGTGCAAGCGTTCTTAGACTGCGCCAAGCGCTATGACTTGCGTGGTGGTTCTTACGGATCAGCCAGACTGTGCCAGATCATTGGCAATTACTTTGGGGGTTCGCTCTCTTTAGGAGTAGATGACATCCATCACTTAGATTGCGACAACGGAGATAACGGGATGTTTACGATTGATTCCGCTAAATGGGAGATCAGAAAACGAGAGTATGTGCCAAGTTATGTAAGCCAAGAAAAGTTTGACAAGCTGTATTACATGGGAGTGTTTGAGGAGTGCTGCAAAAAGAATGATGCAGTTTTCGAATACGAAGAAAAGGTAGTGCAAGCAGCCTAGTTGTATCTTATAAACCCTTAGTAATAGGGGTTTATAGGATTGCAATTAAGCAATCATTACCTAATTTGGAGATTTCAAAATGAATTATTACATCGGAAAACTAGAAACAACTATAGCGGGCTATGATGCTGGCTACACTTTTAAATTTAAAACTGATCGAGATCCTGATGAGTATTTAATTATGGTTTGCTCTACTTTTTGGGGAGATCCTGATAACCCTTCATCTGATGATAGTTTTAGTTTTTTTGGGGGTTCTGTTTGGGTAAGCCCTTATGACTGGCAAAAAATCAGCGCTCAAGTTTACGAGGAACTCACAATTCTTAATCAAATCAACTTAAGGCACGAGGTAACAGTATGAGCGCTAAAGTGAAATATAACGCTTACTGCTACTGGTGCGCTAAACAAGGCTTAACCGCCTTGTCTTTCAATGCTTGGAGTTCAACTGTAAAAAAGGGGGTTTTATATGTATGAGATTCAACACTTTACGCTTTGCGATGGATGGATTAACACTTGGATAAATTGGGATGACGAGGGAAACTGTCAACCAGAAACCTTTGAAACCTTTGCAGACGCTAGCATGGCATTGGATGAATTTCTAGAAGATGAGTTGATGGAATTTGAAGCGGGCAATATCGAATCACCTTATGAACGAGAGGAATTTCGCATTGTCAAACTTGAGGAGATTACAGCATGAAAGCCAATTCATTAGAAATATTCTTATTAAGTCCTGATGATTTAGCGCATTGTCCTTATGACGGAGCAAGGATGGATTTATTAGAGCAGCACTCAACTTGGACTATTGAGGAGTGCTTGCATTGTGGAAAAATATTTCAGTTTGAAATTGATGAGGAGCAACTTTATGAACTATAAAGATTCAACCATAGATAAGGTAATACTTATAGCCTGTGCAATAACGGTAGTTCCTCTTATTTGCCTGTTTTTAGCGCTTTAATCTAAAAGTTGAGGGGGTAGTATCACCCCTCACTTTTTATCGTCTGTAATAGCTTATTTCACTTGTGCTTAAATTTTAAGCATTGGTCGTAAGTTATACGATCTACTTATAATAGATATAGAGATAGAATAGATATAGATACCTTATAGAATACGAAGTATAGAATACGAAGTATATAAGTCGTATAGACAATAGACTATATATATATATAGACTATGCAACTCATTCCAAGAGTTATCCACAAGTTATCCACAGACTTATCCACAGAGGAGCAGTAAGTGTTACGCCTGTGTGTGTAGTAGATTAGCAACAAGAACTAAATTATTTGCATGAACTTATATAATCGTGTATTGTCGTTCATGTAGTAACCATTTAAGACCTAACTAGAGAAGGAGTACCCAGTATGGAATCACAATACTTTTGTGTGGATTGCAAACACTATCAGAGCGATGACAGCACTTGCGCTCGGACAGCCAGACTAGACCTAGTGCATGGCACAACCCGCTTTTCCCTTTGCACTAATGAGCGTGGCTGGAATACAGCCGACAGTTGCGGAGAGATCGGCAAATTCTTTATACCAACTCAAAGACCATTGTATTCATTCGATGAAATGGATGATCTTTCTAACATACCTTTTGGGAGATAAGCATGGGCAGACCAACTAAACAACAGCTTGAGATTAACAGATTAAATAGGTTAATTGAAAGACAAGATGATGGGATTAAACAAGGCATTGACCAGATTAACGATTTACTAGGTCAAGTCGAGTTTTATCGCAAACAAGTTAATCATCTACTCGCACTATGCAATATTCTTAGCAGAGGTGCGTAATGGCTAACAATCAAACAGATTTTTTGCCAGATATGCGAAATAGCGCTATTTGGTCGGGTGACAGTCGCAAGGTAGCCAATGGCAAGATGGTGGATGTCATTTTAGAGAAGCAGGGTAAAAAAGAGCTGCCAGACTTATCTCACATTGAAGCGGTGCAGTTCGGACACATCATGCAGCCTGTGATTGGTCGCTTATTTTCAGAAAAACATGAGATGGAGCTAAAAGATGCTGACTATCCTATTACTCACCCTAAGCACGATTGGTTTCGCAGTCACTTTGACTTTATTAGTGCTGATGGTCGAGTATTGGTTGAAGCCAAGAATTACAACGCAGCGCATCGTAATCAGTTTGATCCTGACACTAATCGGATACCTAGCGCTGACTATGCACAGTTAGTTCATGAAGCTGCTTGTCATGGTGTGGATCGAATTTATCTCGCCGTTATTTTTGGCGGTCAAGAGTTCCAGACCTTTAAATTTCACATTAGCGATCAGGAAAAAGATGAGCTTATTCAGAAAATGGCACAGGTTTGGGGATATTGCCAAGCAGATACGCTTCCGCCAGCAGAAACCATTGAGCAGACTAAGATCATGTTCCCAGAATCAACGGATCAGGTCATTATGGCTACCCGTCAGGTTGAAGTGGCTATTTCTCAGCTTAGGGATATTAAGAATCAAATTAAACATCTTGAGAGTGCAGAGGAAGGTATCGAGGTTCAAATTCGTAACCTTATGGCGGAAAAGCAAGAGATCAGGGCAGTAGATGGCACATCTTTAGTCACTTGGAAATCAGCTAAAGGAAGCAAACGCTTTAGCGCTGATTTATTTAAACAGGCTTTTCCCGATATTTATGAGCAATTTATTATCGAGCAGCCAGGTTCTAGGAGGTTCTTAGTCAAATGAACTCAATAGATATTGCAATTTGGGTTATGGCTGCCAGCTCAGTCATTGATACAGTCCTAACTTTAGCGGAGATGATTCATGTCTAACCTTGTGAGTTTTAACGAGATGGATCAGATGGCAGGTGCGATTGCTGCTTCTGGTTTATTTGGAATGAAAGATAAGAACAGCGTTCTTGCTTTGATGGCGGTAGCTCAGGCGGAGGGTTTGCACCCCGCTACGGCTGCCAGAGATTTTCATATTATTCAGGGCAGACCAGCATTAAAAGCGGATGCGATGCTTGCCCGTTTTCAAAACGCAGGTGGAAAAGTTGAATGGGAGGTTTATACCGATGAGAAAGTTACAGGCATATTTAGTCACCCCAACGGAGGTAGCCTTGCCGTTACATGGACAATCGAACAAGCGCAAAGAATTGGGCTTGTCAAGCCAGGATCAGGCTGGCAAAAGTTCCCCAGAGCAATGCTCAGAAGCCGATGTATTTCAGAAGGTATTAGATCGGTTTTCCCAGGAAGTGTTACAGGCTTCTACTCTCCCGAAGAAGTGTCGGACTTTGAACCCCCGACCAAAGATCTTGGAAAAGTAGAGATTGTTTCACATGAAACATCCAAACCTACGAGCATCACGATCAATGCAGGGAGTGAGAAGATTACGATTGAGGACATCAAGGATGATTTAGGTATTCCGATGTATATCCCTGGTAACGATCAACCTTATGCTACTTACATTAGCAAAGATGATTGGATTGATGGCTATGCAGAGATGCACGCCAAGATCCACGAATCTAAGAAGTTTAGCGATGAGGAGCGCCTTGCCAAGATCAATCAACTACGAGATTGCAATGCAAACTATACAAAAACTTTTGATGGCAATACAACAGCAAAGTTTCTCTCCAGATTACAACTTTACAGAAAGGAATTACAAAATGGCTAATGGACATATCGCCCAAATGGGCAAAGGGGTGTTGTTTCAAAACACCGATAAAAAGCATGAGAAAGCACCTGATTGGAAGGGTACTTTACTGCTTTCTGAGGATTACAAAGCAGGACAAACTCTCAAGATTGCGGGCTGGACTAAAAACACCCCTAAAGGGCAGCTCATTAGTCTTTCTGAGGACACCTGGAAACCAAATGCAGATACGCAATATCCAAAGGAGGTCAATCATGTCAAAGACAGCGATGTTCCTTTTTAGTGTATTGGTTTTAGTTGGATCGGTTCAATCAGCCACTAAATGTGAGCGTGATTACACAGGTGGTATCTGTTGTTGGGATACCATTACTGAAGGACCATATAAACCGATTAACTGTTGATTTACGGGGTTCAATGACATTATTCATATCTATGGCTCGCAGAGATTTCAGATATAAGAAGGATTTGAACTCCACCCTATGCTAGTTTTAACGCTGCCTTTTCCGCCCTCCATCAACACCTATTGGCGTACTTGGAATGGCAGAACTTTGCTTTCAAAAGAAGGTCGTTTGTTTAAAAAAGCAGTTGCAGATTATGTGATTGAATACAGAGTACCCAGATTAGGAGATAGTAAATTGCGAATTTCAATGGTGCTGTTTCCCAGAGATAAGCGGAAGATTGACATTGATAATCGCATCAAGTCCGTTTTAGATGCGCTTGGAGATGCGGGAGTGTTTACCGATGACTTCCAGGTGGATGAATTAAGTATTGTGCGTGGAGTAACGATTAAAGGCGGTGCTATTAGAGTCATTATTGAACAGATCCACTCCGATAGCTCAGAATCGAGTTCTCCACTAGAGAACAGTTAGGTAAGGTGCGCCAACCATCTTTTTGAGCAAGTTGGCACTTATTGGGGATGTGATGATTGTTAAATTAACCGAACTAGATACTTACGAGATTGCTTGGGCAGCGCATGAGCGTTGGGCATACAAGCGTGATCTAGGCTATGTCAATACCAAGCGAATAGATCAAAAGCGAGATGACTACGCTATTACACGAGAAGGTATGGCGGGTGAATGGGCAGTTAGTAAAGTGCTGGGCGTGCCTGTAAACCTAGACTTATACCCTGGCGGTGATCCTGGCTGGGATTTTGATTTTTCAGGTATCAAGATTGATGTCAAGACCAGTAAAGCAAAATATTTATTATTTAATACCATGAACAGTTTTAAAGCGGATTTTGCGATCTTTGCCAAGTATCTGAATGATTACCAGATCGAGCTTGTTGGCATGGTAAGCAGACAAGAGTTTACGCAAAAGTGTGAAATACGGGATTTTGGCTATGGCGAGAAGTATGTCATGCACCCAGATAAGCTAACGGATGTCAGAGAAATGTTATGAATTACGCCACAAAAGCAGAATTGATTGAGTTTGAGCAAACAGTAGCGCAGCATTGGGAAGCAGGGGATTTGCCCTTTTTGATTCACTTATCAGGTGGCAATGAGGATTTTTTGATTGACCTATTTAATGAGGAGATTAAAGATGGAGATTGGATTTTTAGCACTCACCGCAATCATCATCATGCTCTTTTATCTGGAATTCCCAGAAATGAGCTTCTTGGAAAGATTCTTGCTGGCAACTCTATGTTCGTGTTTGATAGCAATCGTCATTTTTATACTTCAAGTGTGTTGGCTGGCACTTGTGCTTTGGCAGCAGGGGTAGCCTATGCCTTAAAAGAACAAGGTAGCGAGAACTGGGTGTATTGCTTTGTAGGTGATGGCGCTCAAGAGCAAGGGCATTTTTACGAAGCTGTGATGTTTGTCGAAGGACACGATCTTCCTTGTATGTTTGTGATTGAAGATAATGACCGCAGCGTGGACAGCAGCCTAGAGGATCGAAATCCGACCAAATGGCGTTTTGAAGATCCATCTTGCGTAATGCGTGATAAATATATTCCCACCTACCCTCATGCTGGCAATGGCACTAAAAAGCACATCATTTTTAAGGGTGTGAAATGAACTACAAAGAAGAATTGATTAAAGCCAATACTCACTTAGCTACCAATCCTAAAACTCGCTTTATTGGCTATGGCTTGCAAAAAGGTCGGGCAATGGGTACTTTGGTCAATGTGCCAGACAATCAGATCATTGAGATGCCAGTAGCAGAGAACTTAATGATGGGCGTGGCTACAGGGATGGCATTAGCGGGTTTAGCGCCTGTGGTATTCATTGAGCGTATGGACTTCATCTTGAACGCTATGGATGCCCTGGTGAACCATTTAGACAAGGCATACGATCTGTCAGACGGGGAGTTCGATCCTAAAGTCATTATTCGCTGCGTAGTGGGTAATCAGAACAAACCCCTTTATACGGGTGCTACTCATATACAAGACTTCTCGGATTCATTACAGTTAATGCTCAAAATGCCTGTTTTTTCAATCAAAGATGTTGAAAATGTCAGCCGTTATTACAACATAGCCAATGCAGTCAATGGTTCTTGCATATTGGTTGAATATAAGGATTTAGTATGAAAAGCAATAAATACAGCGATTACAAAATCTTTCATTTTCCAGAAAAGCTCAATTCTTTTGTGGCGGGGGAGGTCAAAGCACCTCTATATGTGCGTATCAAGCCAATTAACCTTTGCAATCATGGTTGCTTCTTTTGTGTGTACTCGACAGGGTTTCGGGTAAAAGATGGCGGGGATGAGGAGCACATCATTAGCGGGATGCACGAGGACATGAAAGAAGATGACACCATTCCTAAAGAAAAGATGCTTGAAATTCTCAATGATCTAGCCAAGATGGGCACGAAAGCAGTCACCTGGTCAGGCGGTGGAGAACCTTTAATGCACCCCGACATTATTGAATTTATGCGCTTGACCTTAGACCTAAATATGGATCTATCCATTATTACGAATGGTCAAAATTTAGCCAAGGAAAGAGCTGAGGTGCTTAAAGATGCTAAGTGGGTAAGGGTGAGCATGGACTACACCACGCCAGAGGAAATGAAGCGTTTTAGAAATGTGCCAGAAAAGAGCTTTGTATCTGTTATTAACAATATTGCTAATTTCGCTAAGATCAAGAAGGCAGATTGTGATCTGGCTGTGAATTATATTGTGCACCGCAACAATTACAAAAACTTGGGGGTGTTTACCCAATTATTAAAAGATAGCGGAGTAGAAAATGTGCGTTACAGCCCGATGTATGTGCCTGATTTTTACAATTACCACGAACTGATCCAAAAAGAAGTTAATGAGCAATTACAAAAAGTTCAAACATTGTGCGATGACAAGTTTACGGTGAACAGCACCTATAACATCACTCCTGGCAGCAGTCATTCCCATACTCGAAGCTATAACAGGTGCTTCATTATGCAAACCGTACCCGTCATCGGTGCAGACCTCAATGTATATGCCTGTCACAACAAAGCCTACGATAAGACAGGTTGCATAGGATCTCTCAAGGACACGAGCTTTCCTGATCTTTGGTTTAGCGCTGCTACCAAGGAATATATGACTAAGTTCAATGCTAAAACAACCTGTATGCACGAGTGTTCTAACGACAGAAAGAACATTTTGATTAACGAAGTAGTCCAAGCTAGTACCGATAACTTTATTTAAGGAAAATTATGGCAACGAAGAAGAAAAAAGCAGAAGATAAAGATCCAATAACACCTAAATTATTTATTGCTACTCCTATGTATGGCGGGATGTGTGCTGGTTATTACACCCAATCGGTATTGCAATTAAACAATGCCTTTTCTGGGCGTGGAATTGCTGCCCAATACAGTTTTATGTTTAATGAGAGCTTGATTACTAGGGCTAGAAACGCTTTAACCCATACTTTCTTGCAAGGGGATTGCACACACCTGATGTTTATTGATGCTGACATTCGGTTTAACCCAGAAGATATAGTCAAAATGATAGATGCCGATAAAGACATTATCTGTGGCATTTATCCTAAAAAAGAGATTAACTGGAATACTGTTAAACAAGCAATAGATCGCCAAACACCGATTGAGCAGCTTAAACAACATACAGGCAGCTTTGTAGTAAACCTGGTGGGTTATGCAGGGGAAGTGACTGTGCCTGTCAATGAACCTGTTGAGATTTTTAATGGTGGCACAGGCTTTATGTTGATTAAACGCAAAGTGTTTACTAAGCTATCTAAATTAGTGCCTGAATACACTAATGATGTGGGTGATCTATCTGGTCAACTTAAAACCGCAGCTAAGATTAAAGAGTTTTTTGCTACTTCGATTGAACCTGAAACCAACCGCTTGTTATCTGAGGACTATCATTTTTGCCGTATCTGGCGGATGGCAGGTGGCAAAGTTTACGCAGCTCCTTGGGCATATTTAGGACACATGGGTAGCTATATCTTTGAGGGTGGGTTAACTCCAGCACCTTAACAAGTTAACGGCAGTTAAGCCGACATTCAAGGATGCAACAAGTGGGATTTTTTTCGGCTTTCCACCCCACAGATAACAGTTGCTAAATTGATGCCGTTCCTAAAATTGTATTAGGGTAAACACCTATTGATTAGTATGATTAGTTGTGTTATAATGATTATGTAGATGGGAAATCATCTACTGTTCTTTAACCTAACTATGGAGTATCAAATGAAAACACTACCGAAGGTTGGTGAGATTGTTGTTGTCAATGATTTATCAGACGCAACCATGTGGCGAGTAGTAGAGCTGCAAGGCAAGTTTGGTGTCGGGCTAATTGATTCAGGCATAGAAAATTGTGTACCTGAACAAAAAGTTCAATGGATGGACAAAAGTTATTTAAGTTATCCAACCAAAAAACAACAGCGTTATCAAGAAGCTGTTAAGAGGTGCAAAGAAATGGATCAATGGGCAAAAAGTTTTGGAACTGAAATTTTAAAGTAAGATTAACCCACCCTACGGGGTGGGTTTTTTATCGTCTGCTTTTTTTCTTGGCTGTTCTCTTTGACTTTCGAAACGCTGATGCCGTTGGAGCACCTTTTGATCCTACTTTTCTCATCTTCTCGCCTGATCCTTTACGGATGCGTTCTCTCTTTTTATGAATATTGGCATAAAGTCCAGCTTTCATCTGCAACCCCACCTTCTTCTAGCAGCTTTACCTCGTTCACCCTTCCAACTTTTAGACCTAGCACAAAATGATTTATGCCGAGGTCCTGATTTTGTTGGCGCTTTTAATTTGCTTCCTGTTGCTCGGTTGTATTTCTTTCTTCCTTTGGATGTTAATCCACCGCCAGCAGAAACCGAGAGTTTTTCGCCACGACCAACGGAAAGGTTAGTGCTTTTAGGCATTATTGGGGAGCGTTACCACCAACAGGATAGATTGCGCCAGCAGGAGCTTGCGTAAAACCAGTTTGACCTTGTTTTACATGGCTATTAGTCCAAGGTGATTCCATAATTGGACCATAACAACTAGCCAGCTTTACGCCATTGACTTTAGTAGCTTGAATCTCACAAGGAAAACTCCACATATTGCTCATGCCTGTGGTTGGCGTGTCACCAATAGTAAAAGACCTAAATGTAGCAGTTACCGTATTCCAACTAGGAGCTTGTGGATAGCTTGTAACGGGAGGTACGCCAAATAATGACCAGACCTTGCCTTTAGGCGCATCACATGAGCCATTCATTAAATCAAGGTTGGCAATAGCTTGACCAGTTAAAATTGGGCATACCGCCATACCTTCCTTAAACACTTTGCCATTGATGGTCATAGTTTTGCCTGTGGGCGTGGTAGGACTAGCAGCGCATAGGGCATATTCCCCGTTGCAAATAGATAAAGTGTGAGCTTGGGCGCTTACAGTCAATAACGCCAACAACAAAAAAGTAATCTTACGCATAGCTTTTTGTTCCTTGCTTATCAATAATTAAGGCTTGTTGACGAGGTTTATCTTCTGGATGACTAGGTACTGAAATGTGTGTCCAGCGATCAAACTCCCGAATAACTTGATCGTATCCTATTCCAGCAGAAATGACAGCTTTAACTACTTCATCAGGTGTCATGCCAGGCACACGAATATCAGCAGCACAACCAATACGATGTTGGCTAGTATCTTTAGATCCAACGGCATCATTGACTAGCTTGCAACGAAAAGCAGAGTTGACCATAATTGGTTTGCCACCTAGTACAGCTTTAACTTGTTCTAAAAATGATGCTAGACGGGTTAAATTAGCCATCTCATCGGTGTTTGGCGTATTGTCAAACTGCCGATGATCGGTATGAGTAAGTTCTTCAAGGGTAAAGTGTTCACTTAGCTGCGTCATCTTTTTTGGCTTTCATATCCATAATTTTTTCTAGTGTACGACCACCAAAATAAAATGACATTATGAGCATACCCCATTGACCTAACAGTTCTACATACTTTGTGTTGGTATCCATATTAAATGCAGACATAAACGCAAATATAAAGTAACCAATTAAAATAGCAATTAAAGTCATAGGGCGAATGTTTTTAGAAAGCCAACTATCACTAAGCATATCCGCTTGTGCTCGTTTAGTAAGCTCTTGGGCTTCGTTAATATCAGCTTGAATATCAGCAAGTTTGCCGTCTTGGGCTAATTTAGCCAGTTCTAGCTGGGCTTGGGCTTTTTGTGCTGGATCAGGAATTAACTTGTCAACAAGTTTCATTCCTACGCCAATAATGTCATCTATTCCAAACATTATCGACCTACCGTAGTTTTGTTTTCACCTTTGCGAACAGTAATTTTTTCGCCTTCAACCTCTACAGACATGGGATCTCGGTCAGCCATACCGTCTAAACGAGAAATTAACTCTTTCATAATTTCAAATTCAGGTTTTTCTTGTTTTGGATTAGCACCAGCCACGCCATTTAACATAGATATAAGAGCCGTAAGTGATGCGCCTAACAAACCCATAACAGCAGCCATTTTGCCTTCATCTAGCACAATAGAAGCACCTACACCCATAGCCACAATAATTGTGATGTAGATCAGCCCATGTTTACCAATCGCCTTACCAGCAACTTCTTTTGCGGTTTCAATGTAGGTTGGTTCAGACATTACAGACCTTCTCCTGGGGTGACATACACATTGGCTGTGCCCGTTGCAGTCAAAAAGGTTATAAACACATTTCCAGTTGAATTTGGACCAGTTAGCACAATGTCAGAACCAGGTCGAATCGGTATGCCATAGTTGCCTGAAGCAGCATTAGGCACAGCAGCAGCGTTGCCAGATGTAGGAGAAATCCTGACATAGACAGGTTGACCAGTAGAAGCTACTTCATGGTTTACAAACAAATATTGGCTTACAGGGCTATCAGCAGTAACAGTAACCGTTTGGTTGGTCGAATTACCGACCAAGACAAAGGTTTTCCCCATTGGTTGAAAAGCAGTTATGGTTGACATTAGCAGATGTCCTTGCCACCAGCGTTGCCAGGCTTAGTTGTAGCAGAATTTTTGGTGTTTTTATTACCGTCAAAATTAAAAACAGAAACAAATCCTGCTGGCATTTTGCCAGTTAAAGTGGTGTTAATTCCATCCATAGATCCATCTCTAGGTAATGGAGGGCGCACAGCAGTAGAAGTTTGCTGGCTTTTTGTTTGCTCTCTTTTATGGGGTGTGCCACCTGCACTACCCTTCGTTGTCGGTTTTAAGCTCATGTTTATTCCTCTCTTTGATGTTGACTATAAGGTAACAAAATACTACAAATATTGCTAGTGTTGTTACCCGTTCCCACATGGGATTCCACATTGTCCAGCCACACATTACGCTGGATGCTACTAACGCTAGAATGGTTATCAAGCGGTCTGAGATGATTTTTAATGCTAGGCGAATGACTGCTATTGCTTCCATGTTTGATCCCCAATGAATTTAAATAATTCATAGTTTAACCTTCTTCATCATCTGTTGCAATAAATCCACTACCCCATTCATCATCACTAATCTTTTGTTTCAGCTTTTCCACATTGATAGCCCGATCTAATACCTTGCATTTATCGGTCAAGGAAGCGGTATCGTCATTCATAACCTGCATTAACAGGGTTTCAATAGCGCTTTCTAGCTCTGGATTAAGCCCTTTATTTTTTTTGCTCAAGTTGACCTCCAGCAGCAGGGAAGATTCCCAAGTTAGTCAATCCTTGTAAAGTAACTTGTTCTTCTGCCGATAATGGAATTCCAGCAGCAGTTTTGATGCCTGGTTCAGAAGCAGATCGTTGTATTCCACGAGCAAACTGTGAACGACCTCCAATAGTTGTTCCTAATAAATCTGATAAAACACGAGCTTTGCCAGCTACATATTTACTTGCTGGATATTGAGTTCCTTCTTCCCTTGAACGAATTTTAAGTTGCTGACCTAAAAATCCAGGTTCATACAAAGGGTGTTTTGAAGTTCCCAAACCAAACCCATAAGTTTTACCAGCCAAGTAATTTCCAAGACCTTCCAAACTTACTTTACCTTGAGTAACAAATCCTTTTTCAACACCTTCAGCTAAGGTCATTGTGGCTGCATATTCCCGATTGGTTCGAATTAAATCTTCTGCCAGTTTAGGGTTTTCCCTAGCAATCATTCCATCAATTTGAGTAACAAAGTCTGAAGCAGCTTTGCGAACAGAACCATCGGTGTTGTAATTGGCTATATCACGCAAATTAGAACGTAAACGCTGTAGTTCTTTTCCTGATATTTTTCCAGTAATGTTTCCTAAATCGGTATCTAATTCAGCAAATATCTTTTGTGGAAAAGCATCAGATAAAACATCTCCAGACCAACGGCTTTTAAAAAACTGGTCAACTTCTTTTACGCCAGGAACATAACCCACTACCCTTTGATAAACTTTTTTCCAAACATCTGCTATGCCAGCAAAGAACTTTTCTACAATGGTAGTAGGCGCTTTAGTTTGAGTAATCCAGCGAGAAGTTTGTTCTGCAAACCATTCATTAAAATTACGCAAATAGGTTTCATAGCTACCAGAAGCCAACGCTTCACGATTTTCTTTACCGTATTTTTCAGCAGTAATTGGTCTATATTGTTCAGTTGTTAATTTGCCTTTAGGTGTAGCTTTAGCTTGAGAAAGGTAGGCTTTCATAATTTCTGATTGCACTTCGATTGGCGCATAGCGTAAAGCCTGAAATTCTGCTTGGTGTCCAAATTCATGGATAGCGGTAGCAATAGCGCCATTACGGTCTAAATCAGAACGAACTACAAAAACACCTACTGGGGATGCTTGACCTTGTAAGGAGCTTCTGCGTGGGATGCCAGCAAACACTTCTGGAGTTTTTACCAATCCCATGTTGCCAGAAAGTTCGTTCACCATATTAGTTACATCGTTTAACCAATCAGGAGCTTGGTCATCTCCAGCCTTATAAACAACATTCCAATCTCTACGCATACCTTGTGGCAAACCACCCACCAAAGGACCTTCTTTAATACCAAGTCGCTTTTGATGTTGCTGCATTTGTTTAAGTTTGGCTAAGATTGCTTCTTTTTCATAGCGTTCAATCAAATTACGGGCTGTGCCAACAATAGCGGTAGATGTAGCAGGTGAAACAGATCTTTCAAATTGTTCAATAGTTCTTAAAGTATCAACAAAAGGCTTATCTATTTCAAAATTACGGTTAAAAATGTATTCGTAATCTTTTGCAAATTGTTCTGTACGCTTTTTTAAAAAATCTGGAGTAATGTTTTCAGTTTCTACTCCAGTCGGTTTAGTAACCATTTTGGTTGCAATATTTTCATTTTTTAGCTGTGCTGATGTGCTAAAGCCAGGAGATCCAATCGGTTTAGCAGGGCGTAATTGAGCAGGATCTAAAACAAACCCCATTCCTTCTGCTTTTTTAGCCAATTCCGTAATAGCTGGTTGAGTAGGTCCTCCAATGAGCTTTCCAACCATCTTTTCTGGTGCGCTTATCAATGCTTTGGCTACTGCTGGAATTTTGCTAATTCCTTTAGTAATCATAAAAGGATCAATCGCTAACCCTAAAGCTGCTTCTCCAGGAGGAAGTTTTTTTAATTCTTTTTCAGTTGCTTCAATTCCTTTTTTGCCTTCTTCCTCAACTTTTTTCATTCTTTCTGGAAAAATGGCTTTTAAAGCACGAGCTTCAGGACCTTTAAGCATCCCTTGACCAAGCTGTTGCCCTGTTTCTTTACCGTAGTAATACATAGCTTTGGGAATTGCGGAATATTGAACTTTATCCCCCTCACCAAAAGACGGAGCGCCAAAAGGTTCTACAAACTGAGAATCTGGCGCAGACTGTTCTTTAGAAGTTGGAGCAGAAGCCTTAGTTTCAAAAGGATCAACTATGCTTTTGGAAGAAGGTTGTTCTTTTGGCGCATCAAAAGGATCAACAATAGCCATTATTGTGCTCCATATTTATCATCGTAATATTCTGTTAATTCTGTGTCAGAAGCGTTTGGATTGGCTCGTTTAGCTTTATCTAAAAATTCTGCAAGGGTTGGTTTTTTAGCGGAAGGAAGGGGTGTTGCTACCAAAGGAGAAGATTGACCTTTATCTAAGTCATATTCTTTAAACATATCTTTAAATGTTTTTGTTTTATCTCGATTATTTTTGTATTCGTTAATGTCATTTACAGTAAATGGAATGGCTGTACGAATATCAACTAGACCACGCCTATAAATGTCTTTTAAACCTTCATCGGTAGTATTACTAGCAATATAAACTTCGGAAGCTCTTTCTAAAGTTTGTCGCATTTGAGCTAATCTTGTTAATACAGTTAATGGAGTATCATTTTCCCTAACTTTGTACTGATCTTCAAAATCTCTTTGTACGGTTGCAGGAACAACCCTACCACCAGACACTACACGAGATGCAAACTTGCCAAAGTTACTAATTTCAAGGTTATAGCGTTGCACATCTTCACTTGTTAAACCATTTGTCATTGCGCCTAATGGTGCAAACAACAATCCTGATGTGTTTCTTCCTTGAAAATAACCCGTAGTTGAAGATTCAGGCAAGTTAATAATATTGCTAATGCTACCAACCGCTTCATTCAAATTGGTTGCAATAATGTTGCCAAAACCATAACGATCCGTATTTTTGCCACTAATAGAGTGTTTAATAGAAGCTGCTTCTATTGCCATTACGCCTTTAGAATAGGATTTGGCTGTTTGATAAGCAATATCAGCTTGACCAGCATTGACTTGTGCAGCAATTACCCCTGGGTTTTCTGCTGAAATTTCTGCTGCTTTTAATAAGGCAGCTTCTTTGTCAGTAACTCTTAATTTAAAATATTGTTCAAGATTTTTTAACAATCGGTCATTAGTTGTTTTAATTCTTGACAATTCTTTGTCAAAAATCTTTTGTTCTTTTTCAAACAAGTCTTTACGACCTGATTGCCAGCCTTTGAGCATCCCGCCCATAGCATTTAAAGCGTTCATAGATGAGAGCTTACCGCCACCACCTAAACCCACTCCAACGGAAGCAACCAAACTAAATATTCCACCCAATTCCATTGCGTTGTCTTGAGTTGGTTCAAATTTAGGCTCTGGCAACATTTGTTTTTCTATAGATTGAGCATATTGCTTATCTTCTTTAGAAAACTGTTCTAATTCTTCACGCTGCGCTTTTTTTCCAACAGTTGTTGCAAGAGCTTCGGCTTCAACCTTAGCTTTTACAGCTTTTTCACCAGCAGCTTGTTCTTGCTTTAAAAAGGGAAATCGTTTAAAGCCAGTTTCAATGGGCGCAGTATCAACCTCTGGCACATCAGTTTTGGGTGTGGTTTGTAAAATTTCAGCCATTATGCAGTTCTCGCAGGAGTGGCAACAGGTAAGAAACCAGAACCGCCAGCAGCAATACTAGCCAACTGAGAGTAGAAATTATTGGTTGTAGCTTGCAACTGTTGATCTAATTGCAATCCAGAGCGAATAGCGCCAAGAGTAATGTTGTCACCAATTTGCATAATCTGTAAACCGTACTTGTATTGATTATCTAGCAAACTGCTATACAAAGCTGCTGTTGCTGCATCGGATTGCTGTTGACCAACACCACCTCGATTAGCTACACCCTGAGCTTGCTGCGCTTTATACGCTGCCAAAACTTGTTGTGATTGGGGTGTTAATTCGCCACGCTGCGCTGCGCCAACCAGGGTTTTGCCTTGTTCTGTATATGGTTGTGCAATCGCTTTTGTTTCTTGAGTAGCAGCTTGAGTTTGACCACCTGCTTTACGGGTTACATTTGCTCCATAAGCACCTAAAGCACCAGTTAACCCTAAACGGGCTAATGTACCTAAACCTTTTTCGCTAGATAGATAATTACCAATCTTAGATGGTATTCCTTGTTCTGGTTTTGCAACTTCACCTGGAGTAAATGCTTGTCCTACTTGCGTTGGCGCAATTCTGGCAACTCCAGGAGCAGCAGGAGCGCCACCCGTATAAGGAGTGATAGTGCCTGTTGGTCCAATCTGTTCAAAAACAGGGGAAACTGGTGCTGTGCCAGCTTGTTCAACTAAACCAACATCACGATTATCGTAATCAACAGAAGGCGCTTGAACTGGTGAAGATATGGTTTCGTAATAAGGGGAAACGGGATCTGGAGCACTAAAATCATAATCACCAGAATCTTCATATTCAGGCAAGCCAGTATCAGGGTTTACGCTACCTGATCCACCTCTGCGTTTTAGCAAAGCAGCTTCTTTTGGAGTGATGTGAGCAAGCATGGTGTCTTTGCCACGCCCTTTAGCCCTGATCATCTCCGCTAACGCTGGCAGATCCAGTTTTAATGATTTAGATAAACTCATGCTTCGCTCCCTGTTTCGTCTTTAGTCCGTAATGATGCAAGATTCCACACAGGTTTAGAACTTTTTTCACCACCGCCAGGCGATTCAATCGGTGAACCTGGATCACCTGATCCTATCCGTAATGCTTGTCCTAATGCCGAGCTTCCAGGACCAATAAATCCAGAAGATGGCGTACCACCAGCAGGAGCTTCTCCGTAAACAAGCTGATTGCGCTGTGCATCAGTAGCAGCAGGTGAAAACAAAGAAGATACCCCGTATCCTAAAGCTGTTCCGCCAGATTGACGAGCTAATTCTTCACCAATACTGTGTTCTTTTCCTTCGCCAAATGCTTCAGGAGCAGATGAAAATAAAAAGTCAGTTGCTCCTGCCATTGCGCCACCGATTGCGCCACCTTGAGCTAAATTTTGACCACGCAATCCAGCGCCAGTAACGCCACTTGCTACTCCACCAGGAATAGCACCATATTCTGATCCTACAGCACCGCCCACAGCGCCAGTAGCACCGCCAATTAAAGCGCCAGTAATAGGATCACGACCTTGTGCAGCCGATGTAGCTCCGCCTTTAGCAGCTCCCACAGCAGCGCCTTTTTCAGCAGCAGTTAACCCAGCTTCCGTTACGCCTTCAGCTAAAGTAGCATCTACCGCACCAGAAGTTAAACCAGTACCGCCAACTTCAGCGCCAGCAGCAACGCCTTCAGCAGCCACAAGTTCCTCGGCAGTAGTTTCAGCGCCAGCTTCTATAAGAGCTGGAAGCACCTCTGGCGCAACCACCGCAGCTACCACAATAGCAACAACAACGATTGCTGCCACTATTCCTCCACCACCTCCGCCACCGCACATAGGAACTCCTTAATGTAAATGCTTTACCGTATTAAAACCGACTGTTTTATACCCTAAATGAGCATAAAACTGCCTTGTTTTTTCAATATCTACGGCTGTTGTTTGACCAATATAAATCTCAGACAACCCTTTTTCTTTAGCCCAATCCTCTAGTGCGCCAATCAATCTGACGGCTGCACTACCACCACGATGGTTAGGCAAGACATAAAAACCCATGTCCGTTGCCCGCTCTCTCAAGCTAAAGAAATAGCGCTGTGCCATTCCTGCAATAAACCCTAACAATTTTCCTTCATTTTCAGCAAGATAGACAACTCCATTGGGAATCATGGTCATCAAGCGAATTTGCTCTTTATCTGGGCTTGCAAGACTAAATTCTGCTTCTGCCACCATAGATTGGATCAGTTCATAGAACTCATCAAATCGAGAAGGGGTTAGCAAAATAATCTTCATTTGCCTTGGTCAACAATCATTTGCGCTAGTTTGCCAGCAGACACTAAGCCAGCAAGCATTTTGTAATCTGGTTCTGGAGGGATTTCATTAGGTTGGATTAAGCCTTCTTTAACCGCCATTTGAGCAAGCATGGGATAAGTGCTTTTATCCTGAATAGCCATCATTGCCATTTGACCAGCTCTGACTAATTGTTCTGGCTTGATGCCATTTTGAGTTATTACTTGCTGTAATTGCGCTTTGGCTTTTTCAACATGGGCTGGATTTTGAGGTTTACCTTTGTTGGCAACCAAATTCATCACATCTTGGTTAATCGGCTGAGTTTGCAGATTTTCCATTTTTTCTGGGGTGGGGGAAGTCGGATTGATAGCCATTTAAGTTAGTCCTAGGACAGAAGCAATTTGTTGGTGAATGTACAAATGGGAAGCTACCCAATCATAAAAATCTTCTTCATTATTAAAGTCAACATCTAACATATTGAACGGATTATTCAATCCTAACAAGCCCGCAAACGCTTGATGTTCAACCTGATGGGCGAGTAACCAGTCATCTAAATTGTCCGTATCAGCATCCGTTATTGGATAAATAGGCACTACAACGCCCTTATCCATGAAAGTTTCTTGAAATACCTTGTGCTGAGTGCCATTACAGAACAAAAACTCTCCTAGGGAATCAACATCCCCGTATTTAACAATAGAAAGAGTTTCAAAGTCCATGTCAATGTATCTTAAAGGCAATCGTTACTAAAGAAACCACAATAAATCCAGCCGAGGTTACTAAAATTTGTTCAATGCGCTTTAACCTAGCGCAAATACTGTCATAACGGATTTCACAGACCGCTTCATGGGTGTTTAACCGAGCTTCGGTGTTATCAATGAGTAAGTCCATAGTTTCCATATTAGACGGCATAGTAAGGTACTTTCACATTTGTACCATTAAGGTTAATAATCATAAAACCAGCAGGTACTAACAACAAACTAGAAGTGCTAAAGGTTGCATTAGAAGCCGTATTAGAAGTGTGATTAACAATAGTCACATTCATCGTACCGCTAGGAATAGTGACATTGGTTAATGTTAAATTGCCTACGGTTGTTGCCGTATTGCCAAGACCAATAGTGGTATTGCCAAGAGTGATGTTGCCACCCGTAATTGCTGTGTTTGCTACGCTAATGGCTACATTGGAAGCTGTGGTTATTCTGCCTTTGGCATCAACAGTAACTTGAGATACGGTGCTTGCGTTGCCATAAATACCCGCAACTACGCCAGAAGTATTTAAAGTGGGGTTTGGATATGTTCCTGTTAAATCACCGCCAGCAGTTCCAGAAGGAGAACCTCCTGTAATAGTGACATTGGCTGCTGTAGTCACACGACCTTTAGCATCAACGGTGACTTGCGCTACGGTGGTTGCATTTCCGTAAATTCCAGCAACAACACCGCTAGTATTAAGAGTAGGGTTAGGGTAAGTACCCGTAAGATCGCCACCCGCAGTACCGCCAGGCGCAGTACCACTAATGACTACATTGGATGCAGCAGTTAATCTGCCTTGGGCATCAACTGTAAACACCCCGTTGATCGTAGCATTACCATAAGTTCCAGCCGTTACTGCCGTATTGGCAAGCGCAACTGTGCCCGTAGTCGTAATAGGACTAGGGCTGACATTGATGCCAGTACCAGCAGCAATCGAAGTTACTGTACCGTTACTACCGCCACCAGAACTTCCTGATACGACCTTGAGAACCATTTTTAAACTCCATCGCCAGGGGTAATATAAATTGTTGCGTTAGCCGTACTTGTGCCTGTAAAAAAAGCATTTGGCACAAAAGTCAAAATCTCGTCTGTACCTGCTAATAATGGAAATGCGTTGCCCGTTGTGGTCACATTAGCCGAATTGGTTGTAGCATTAGCAGCATCTACGCCATAACCTAAAAATACTAAAGTAGCACCTGCATTGATAATGCGATATTGATTGCCACCAATCGTTGTATTGGTTACTTGCACAGGAGTTGGCGCAGTTACCGCAGCCGTAAAAGTAACGGTATTGCCAGTTTTAGTAAATGCGTTGATTCCCATTATTATTCCTTTTATACCGATGGTTTAGGTTGATTAGTAGTCAATACTTGAGTTGTTGTGTTCCAAGTAAACCCAATAGCACCAGCACCCAATATTTCAACTAATACATAGTCTGTAATTTTTTCATCAACAATAACTGCTTGCCAAACCAAAGCCTCTGTATCTGCTTGTATAAGCATTAAAGTATCTGTTGGGGGTTGCCATGTATTTGTATCGCCATCCCAAACACAAATATTATCTACTACATTAGTAGATTGATTGACCATTAAATAATTTTGAGTTGTCATATTAGATTACCATTCAATAATTACTATACCAGCAGCACCAGCACCGCCAGAAGAAGAGCCACCATTAGAAAGACGAGCACCGCCAGCACCGCCACCGCCATAAAGCCTGCCAGAACTTCCAGTTGTATTACTACTAACACTTGCACCTCCGCCACCTAAAATAGAACTTCCGCCAGCACCGCCATTAACAGCACCACTACCACCACCACCACCAATATTAAAAGTTCCGTTTGTGCCGTTACCACCAGAACCACCATTACCAGAATTGCCATCAATTGCACTACCACCACCACTACCACCACTACCAGTAATAGTTGTTATGGTTTGTGTTCCTGAAGCAACGTTAGAACTACCAGTACCAGCACCAACTGTTACTGCTAATGTATTTCCAGGAGTTAATCCTGTTAAATATTTAATTGCTGTGCCACCACCACCGCCGCCACCGCCACTAGTACTGGCATCACCACCAGAAAAATTAGAGGCATCACCACCATTACCGCCACCACCTACTACTGTAATTTTAAGTGCAGTAACACCAGCAGGGATGGTAAATGTGGCGTTAGAAGTATAAACATTTGCTAAAAGACCAGGTATGCTAGTACCACCAGAAGCAGCTTGGGATAACCAAACTGTGCCATTTGATGTTAAAACATTTGCGTTAGATCCAGGAGCAACAAAAGTCACATTCCCTGTACCGTTACCAATGATGACATTATTAGCAGTTAATGTGCTTAACCCAGTTCCGCCTTGTGTTGGAGTGATTGGAGTAGAAACACTACCAATCGTTACATTAGTAAGGGTTAAATTACCAACTGTAGCTGTTACATTTCCTAATCCTACGGCTGTGTTACCAAGGGTAGCAGTAGTATTAAAGTTTGCATCTAGTTGCGATAGGGGTATGCTTGTTGTAGCACTACCAAAGACATTTGGAACTCCCATTTAGAACCTCACTCTCAATTCATGTTCAAATTCAAAACCGTTGTAAATAAAGCCCGCATTATTGGATGTTACTGTAATTCCTAAGTATTTTCCATACTGCGAAGCATCTGTTTTTAAAAGCTGATAACCACCCGCTACCCACGAAATCGTAGCGCTAGAGTTGTTTGTCCAGGTAACTGTTGTTAAATTATTGTTTTGCCAAATTACATAATTTTGTAATGTGTAAACTGGTGATGAACCTGATTCACTATCTATTGTTGTGCTAATAATTGCGCCTGCTGAACCAGAAACCTCAACACCCATTTTTAAAGCCTGTTTAGTGCGTATTGGATCGCCCATTGGCATTAAGGCAGTCTGAACTCTGCTAGTTACTGCATTACCACTAACATCACCATAGAGCTTAAATAATTGATTGGAAGCTGTGCCATAAAGGGCTATTTTCCCCCCTACAGGTACAGAAGTAATATAAGCTAGGTTATCGCCTTGACTGGTGATGAACCACTTTTTTTCAAAAAATATGGTTTGGATATAACGGTAGGTCTGGGTAAAGACGGCATCGTAATATCTAAAATTAAAAGCAGCGCATAAAATGTTGTTTATTAACACTTGACCGCCATAAACAGGGCTGGCAAAGTCAATATTAGGGAACATTCCATCCAAACTGTCTGATAGTTTTGAGGTGGTTGATCCTACTAGGGCGTACACCCCGTAGTCATTCATAAACAAAACCGACCTAAAATACGGAAAAATAGCAAATGGGCGTTTAGAACCTACCGACGCGCTTACATTGGTATTAGTAAAAAGTGTAGTACCACTAGTAGTAACCCTAACATCAGAGAATACATTGATGGAATCATCGCCAAAAATATACAAAAAGTTATTAGCAGAAAGAAGATACTGAATGTTTCCATGTAAGGTTGAATCCGTAAGAGTAACTGCTCCCGCAGAAACGCTTGTAAAGTCCGTATATGAACCCGCAGCGCTGTAATAAATAGTTCGCCCTTGGGCTATCCACACCCTGCCCGAAAAGGTCGCTATTCCTACATTTTGCTGTGTTTGAACCGTACCTTGCAAAACCGCATTAGTAGTAGCACCGCCACCAGAAATAGTCACAATCAGATTGGCAGAATTGGTATATCCCGTTCCTGTGTTGGTCATAATGACCGAAGTAACCACATTTCCCGTCACAATCGCTTGGGCAGCAGCCAAAGTACCACCGCCACCTGAGAAAGTAATCGTGCTATTGCTTGCGTTGGTATATCCTGCACCCCCGTCAATCACAGCTACCGATACCGTTCCTGTAGCAAAAGTAACTAGACTAGCTACGGCTGTTGCGCCTGATCCTCCACCACCTGCAAAGGTAACGGTAGTATTTGCTGCATTAACATACCCAGAACCCGCATTAGATACCGATACAGAACCAACTGTTGCTCCTGCTGTGGTTAAAGTTGAAACCGCATTGGCATTTGTGCCACCCACTTGAGAAGGCGCTGAAATAATAACGGTGGGCGCTGAAGTGTAGGCAGAACCTCGATTAACAACGCCAATAGCACCGACTGAACCAATCGTAACGACATTATTGCCATCCCAATTAAAGTATCCCTTATCAGGATCAATAATCAGCATCCTGTCGTTGTACCATTGGGTGCTTTCTACTCCAGAATTAGAGAATGTACCCGCTACCGCTACATTGCCTTTTGTACCGCTTGTGACATTGTAATATTGGGCTGATCCATCGCTTAAAAAAGCGACCACATAATCGCTCACGCCAATATTGACCGAAGATAAAGTGCTTACAGGATTGCTAAAAGTAACGGCTACATTGGCAATCGCCACATTGGAAAAATTAGGGGTAATTTTAAGATTAGCGTAACCGATTGGCTGTGCGTTTTCAATCCAAGAAAACTCGGTTTCATCAATAGCTGTACGGTTAGCTTTGGTATTTAGCCCTTTAAACTGCTTAACTACCTGGTAGGACTTTTTTTGTTCAGCAGCAGCCATTAGATCATCCCGCTATAAGAACTTGGAATCCTTCTGGTAAATGTGGTATTTAAGACTGAAGTAGCTTGCTTGAGGTACTCTTGTTTAAAGATTTCTGATTCGCCATAGCTCTGCTCATAGAATTTAGCTAGGTAAGCTGCGTAAAACTTAATGCAAGTGCTATATGGATCGTTAATAGTATCAGCAACAGTAGGCGTTCCTAAATTTAAAGCATTAGGCAATACCACACAATCAATCTCTAATTGATAGATTTGATCGGGTACAGGTCCAATATAAATTTGTCCTTGACCATACACGCTAAAAGCAAGCGGTCTGCCAATGTAGTTTTGCCAAAAGCGCAATCTAGTATTAAAGTCTGTCCAAGCTAGGTAATCGAGTGGCACACGAGTATTACCCCAATATAAGTTGATATTAACAATATCAAGCACCGAGTTACCAGAACTGGGCGCTAGTGGGGAAGATCCCATTAAATTTGTTAGCGCACCGTAATAAATGTTTTCGCAATTACCCACATACTGCAAGGTGGCTGTGCCATCGGCAAATGCAGTTGTGGGCGGGTAGTTGCTGTAATTGTTTGTACCACTAGCAGGATAAGCAGGTGCAGTAGAACCTGAAGTTCCACCTGTAACATATTGATAAATAAAGATATTAGAAAATACAAAAGTGTCAATAGTAACTACCGTATCGGCTACCCATTGCGTTGGGTATGCTGGAGTTGCGCTATTGATGGTATTCACTACCTGACAGGGAATTTGAGTAACAATCACTTCCCGTAATGCGCCTGTGTCACGAACTATGCGTTCACGAGCAGCATTGATGTAGTCAGTTAGCTGTGAATCGGTATAAAAGTTGGCATTAGCATCGTGGAGCAGGTAGCGTACTTGAGTAATGTACCCTGACAAGTTTGTGGACATTTAATCTCCATAAATCATGCTACCGCCTGAAGGATCTTTCCCCCAGCCCGCTTGGAAGCGGGTAGGGGTACTCTTTCCACCAACGGGGATAACGATTGGTTCTTTTTAGGTGGTTGAGTGGATAACTCCCACTTAGAAAGGCGCTCTAAGCCCTCTTTAAGTTCGTTGGTTGTTTTTACCCACCCAAGCCTAGCCAAATACTTCATTTTGTCATCTTCTTTGTAACCAAAAATGTGTGTTGCAAATTCTTCAGGAATTTCCACCGTTGAACCTGGTTTAAATTCATAAAAAACACCACCGAAGCCATCTTTTAGGTCTTGGTCTGAATTGTTGGTTACAAAGATATTGGACATATTAAAACTGTATTACATCGCCATAAGCTGAAAAACTAACGGTGTTGGTATTGCCTGAAGCAGTATTGACATTGACAAATAAGACTGAGGTAGTAGATCCAGATACAACAGTATTAGCGCTGTATGGAACTGCTACTGCTAAGTCTTGGTAACGACCAGCAGTTGTTAAATTGCTAAGTACCACATTGGCAACAACGGCATTGGATATATTGCCGTCATTGCTTGTGGTAATAGAAATATTAGCAAGTGACACATTACCTGATGGATTGTTAGCAACAATTCTACGAATAATGACACTTCCAGAATTAGATACTGCTCCACCGTTTGTTAAGCCACCACTTAGTAAAGGCATTTCAACGCTAGTAACTGCTCCGTTACCAGTAACATTTAATAGCTGTGCTACAGCAATCGCAACACGAGCATTACCAAAGTTATCTAAGGTAAAAGAACTAACTGCATTTGGATTAGCCATTACTGTTCCCCTTAACTATTGAAAGTTCCAACAACTGGAGAACCACCATTAACAGTCACTAAGTTAGCTGATGCGTTGGTTGTTGCCAATAATTGAACATTTAAGCCGTCAGAGATAATAACGCCACCAGAGTTAACTGGGTAAACATTAGACCATGAAGCCACATTGGAAGTAGCATTGTAGGAAGAAACAGCTTGAATTACTACATTGGATGTATTAAACATCAAATATGTACCAGCAGGGATTACATTTCCTGCGGTAGTAGCTGCAATCGCTGTTACATTCTGCCAATACGATCCTACTGTGTTTGCGTATGTACCTGTTATCAGGATTTTATTTAAACCGAGTGCCATGACTATTCTCCTTAGATAGAAATTGAGTTATAGCCAGAAACTCTGGTCATTGACTTAGGCTTAACGCTCACTAATTCAGCGATCATTAAGACAGCGCCAACATAGCCGATCTGCCAATTTGGTAGGGTTGATTCAAAACCAGTAAATACGAATGAACCTTGATCGTGAATATACAAGGATAAGTAGTTGCTGTTAATGAAGTAAACAGTACCTTCTGGGCAATACGGATCAGGATAGATCGGAACTCCAGCTACCATCAAAGCTCTAAACGCAGCTTGAGGACCGTTGCTGTCACTATCAAAACCATGTCCTGGGGTAATAACATATTGCTCTTGACCAACATAGTCTTGAGCTAAAAGTGTCCAAGTGCCAAAACCGCAAACACCAAAAGTAGGAACTTCTGCACCGTTTTTGACAGTTCCAGAAATATACTGAAGAATGTTTTGACGAGTTGGGTTAACTGAACCTGCGTTATATACCTTTGACTTCCACCAAGTATTGGCTGTACGACTAATGTTACCGTAAGTAACCATGTTCGTACCGTCATCAATAGCACCTGGCAAGCCAATGAACTGTTGAGTGTTGGTGTAGTTGTTGTACAAAGCAGTTGCCATTGCATCCATCATCACATTGGTCGCATCATTCATACGAGCTTCAATGAGAGGGATGATTGCATAGTCCTGCTGAACTGCACCTTCCATACCGAGAAACGGTACTGGTGAGATCATCAGTTTCAAGTTGAACTCAGCGTTATACGCACCTTGTTGAACTGACGGCTGGTTAAACGAACCAGAGTAGTCAGACCATTGGGCGTTGACGAATTGAGCACCTTGAACTGGTACTGTTACTTGGGATACACCACCTGAAGCCTGTTGACTGTTAGCAATCAAAGCAGCCATGAGGGGTGTGCTGTTGTAAATCTGCACGACCAGTTTAGGGATAAACGCTCTACGAGTTACATAAGTAAGTTCGTTATATTGCGATGAACCCGATGCTGGTACTATTCCGCCACCTATCGGCATAATAATTCTCCGTTAAAAATATCCCCTCAACTGCGATTAAATGCCAATAGGTCTGGTGTTCTTACGCAGATCCATTAGCGCTTGTGCTGCTTCATTCCTTGCACCTTGAACTGGGTTTTTCCAATACTTAGAAAGGTCAAACTTACTCATGGCACTTGGGTTGTAACCCATACTATTGTTGCCAGCAGGGGTAGCTGCTTGTTTCATCCAATCCCAATACTGTGCTGCGGTTTCGTGATTGGTCATACCCTGCTCTAACATCAATTTTTCAATCTCTGCAATATCCTCGTCAGATTGAGCTAAACCTTTAGACTTCAGCTTTGCTCTACGCTTTTCAAGTTCTTGCACAGCATCTTTTTCACGCAATTTAGCTTCTAATTGCATCACTCGTTCTTCGGCAGCGTTCACCTTTCTTTCGGTGTAGTCCTCGATGTCAAGTTCTGGAATGGGAAGATTTGGTCTAACTTTTTTGGTTAAACGCAATACTTCTTTGCGTGTAGCAGGATCTTCAGCCAAGTTTTTCATTAACAAGGCTAATTCATCCCGTTGTTCTAAAGACATATCTTCTAAGCTCATAATCTATCCCCTTACTTAGTTAAATGACTTTTTTAGTATCGCCAGGCTTAGACATATTCATCATATTCTTGTAGCCAGCTTTACCTGAAGAATCCAAGCCACCAAACTCTGCATAACGGGGAGTATTGATAACTTGACCATTTTTTTGATTGTTGTCAGTAGGTCTGCGAGGACTTGCTGAACCACGAGGTTTAAAGAGTTCCATAATGATTCCTTACATTTGTGGAGTTGCAGAAGGTACGCCAGGAGGAGGTGGCATCCCACCGCCCATTGGGGGAGGTGGCATACCGCCAGGTGACATACCAGGGATTGTTGGTGCTGCTTGCATTGCCTTGCCTTCAGCCGTTGCACCTCCAGCTTGAGGTAATGTTTGTAACATCTGCATGATTTCAGCAGGTTGTAATTCGTTGGTTTTGGCTTTTTTAGCGCCAATAATGCTGGTCATTCCACGAATAGCGCCCAAGACCTTTTGACCTTCTGGGCTTTCGCTTCCTAACGCTGGCAAGGATTGTTCTAGTAAATCCATTGCCATTGAAATATTGATCATGGCTGCTTCCCGATTACCCATCTTAGGTTCAGGGGTACTCATTGGGGAACTCATGGGAGATGCAGAAGCATCGGACATGGATGCACCGCTAGTATCGGGAGGTGGCAATCCACCAGGCGTTGCGCCATCTTTTTGGCTTTTTATCATTTGCATCAGTTGATCTGAGGGTACGCCCATAATTTTTTCCTAATCAAATTACTGCTAATCGTAATCTTAATTTATCAGTTGTCAAGTGGGGAGGATTATTTAGTTTCCCCCTCCCTCTAGGACTTGTTCGGTCACCCAAAGCAATTCTTACGAATTACTTGCGAGCTTTACGACCTTTGCGAGATTTACGCATTTTCATCTCCATATAGAAGGCAGCGACCTATTTATAGGGTAAGGAAGCCACAACCCTTTCCTCATCGTGTGAAGGAACGAGAAACCTTATCTGCGTGACTTGCGACCACGCTTGGATTTTTTGCCGTACATAGTGAACTCCTAGTTAAGCTATCCCCTAACTGTCCTGCCATAAGTCCGAGCTTTCGGACCTCTGTTAAAACTTTGTATACCTGAAATACGATACTCTAAATTGGGCGATCTTTCACCACTTTTAAGCGTGCTTGTGCTTACTCTGGGTTGATCTGCTTTTGGTTGTACATTTTGTTGTGCCATTAGCCTACCTCTGGTTCTTTCTTGCTTTTAGGAGCTGGAGCTTGTGGAGCTGGCTGATTGGCTTGCTCCTTTTCCCGCTTCTTTAATTTATCTTTAATTAACTGTTTCATTGGTGGTTCTACTAAATCTAACAATGATTCTTTATCAATAGCTTGCGCCTTAAATAAATTAAATGCAAGCGCTCTTAAATCTTCTTGGAAAATCGGGCTATTAGAGTGAGCATCCACTTTAACCACAAAATCTTTAGTAAATTGCTCGGCGATAAACGGTACACCGTCAGTATCCTTAAAGTGAGTATCACCATAGGCTTGCATCAGCTTGAGATACAGCGTGGCAACCTTTTCTAAGGAATCCTCAACAATGAGAGCACGCTTTTTAGCACGAGATGAACCCAATCTAGCCAACTGGGATGCGTGTCCTTGAGAACGAACCCCAGACTCACCACGACCACTAAGCACATTGCTAATACCAGATACTTCGGCAAACATCGCATCAATTTCATGTAACACCTCAAATAAATCGCCTGGCATTTCAGGCGCTAGGCGCTCTACTTTAGCGTTAGGCATATCGGATGCCAATAAACCACCTGGTCGGTTTAATGCAAAATTCTTTTCATCCAAAATGCCTGTAAAACCAACTAAGCTGGTAGGTGGTGATACTTGCTTGGATAGCAAATCGAGAATCTCGGTCATACGAGCATTGCGAAGTGATTGCAAGAGAATTAACTTTTGACATTCAGATGCTCCCCAATAGTAATCGTATTGTGGGTTAGGACAGATTTGCACAAATGGCAACTCACCCTTTAGGAATAAAGATGCGCCAGGTCGATCATAGATAATGACATCAGGCACAGCCATCGTTACTACTTGGTAGTCAGCCGTTTCATCATTCCATACCCACAACTCTTTCATCTCAATCGTTTCCTCAGCAACCTTGGCTTTGTAACGGTTCATACCGTACAACTCCATGTTGACATTGCCGTAGATGTTGGGATTGGTCTGGCTCATCACAATCCGATTGATTGCTTCAGGAATATCCGATTCTTGTTCACGATAGCCAGAAGTTACACGAGCAACAAGGTCCTCACGCTTAGGGTGAGAATACAGACGGGCATATAGTTCACTCTTAGTGATGTAGTAGGTTTGAACAATCGCTTCTTGCCTGTCTGTATAAGGGGTATCTTCTCTGAGCACGCCTAAAGCAGAAGGTTCAATCATGTACGGATAAATACCGTTGTTGTAAACCAACTTAATAAAGGTGCTGTTGTAAACCAAGGACCAAGTTAAGGCACTTGAAAATACTTGGTCGGCATTAGAGTTTAACCACTCATCATTTAACGCTTGTGTTAGAACAGGTGCTTTTTTATGTTCCATATCAGGAACAGAAGCACCAATGTTAATTGAGAAGCGAGTGGTTTCAGCAGAATACAAAAAGCTAGTTAACTGATCGAGATGGGGATTGATTTTATTAAAGTACGCTGGCGGTTCTTCAGGTCCAGCGCCAAATAAAAAGTATGCCCGTTGGGTGGAATAATCGCCACGCCTTTCTTCTTTTGATACTAGACACTTTTGCATCAAGTCTAGGTAGAAGTATTCTCGCTCAGTATTATTTGACGGGATTCTCATTTTTTGATTTGCAAGTTATCAGGATCTCTCATAGTACCACCAGCTAAAGTAGTAGGTCCTGTTTTAATCCCTGCTTGTCCTGGTGTCAAGCCCACTTGTTCTGCTTCTTTACCTAATGATGGTCCAACGGGTTGAGCAAACTTGCCAGCAAGGATAGATTGCATATTCATGCCGTTTTGTCCACCACCCCAGATCGCTGCATCCCCCGCCCTTGGTTCTCTTGGACCTTCTTGTGGCGGTTGTGGCGCTGTTGGTTTGATTCGATCTTTGTCAACGCCTTTTTTGCGGGTGGCGTACTTTTCGGCTTGGGCGTACTCTTTTTCGGTGAACTTGTTTTTACGGGTAAGGAAGTTTTCTTGGTGCTCGCCTTCCCTCGTGGTTTTGATGTCCGACATACCGAACTCGATGGCGAGTTGCTTGGTGGATTTATCGGTAAATTTGGTTTTGGCGCTGACCAAGTTAGGAGCTTGCAAAAATACGACCATAACTTCTTCATAGCAACCTTTCATTGGGCATTTAGCCTGTTTAGATTCAAAATACCCATGTACTGCACAATGATAATCATTTATTACTGCCATTTCTATCCCCTTTCAAGCTGCTCGTCAAGTGTTGATCCTAAATAATCATATTTGGGCTTAATCCCTATTTTCAATGTGATTTTGCCGTTAACCACCTGTAAATTGGTGGTTTTCTCTAATACAGGCGCAGCTTCTTTACGATATTGCACAAACCTGGTGTTATCTCGGTTTTGCATGATTGCTACCTCGCCATTTACCCATTCGGTATAGGCTTTGGACACTCTGCGCTGGATATACTCAGTCAAAGGTTCGGTTTGATACACAAAGACATCTTTGAGGTGGCTTTTACTAATGCCAGCTAACTCTGCAAACAGATCTATGGATATTCCACGCTCTTTGTCTTGCAAGAAGCGTTTAATCGCTTTGCGTAGGGTAACTTTAGGTAGGGTTGGCATCATTGACCATATACTCCAATGCGTTTTAAGTAATCACTTACATTGCGCCCAACGGTGAGTTGCTCTGCGGTAAAGTCATCTTGGGTGCGAGAGATATTCTTAGTAATCTTCTGGGCAATCAATCTAGGCTGGACTTGCTCGGCAAAAGCAGCGCAAGCTAGGGCGGTAGCGATTA